>Ga0207966_1000003_pt1 | contig 111561 bp, 115 predicted proteins | sample Knorr_S23_td_NAD_FD_185611 | JGI IMG/M metagenome (GOLD analysis project Ga0207966, IMG submission 185611) | Marine microbial communities from Southern Atlantic Ocean transect - Knorr_S23_td_NADW_ad_2500m_LV_B (SPAdes) (version 2) | ecosystem: Environmental > Aquatic > Marine > Oceanic...
TTCCAAATCTCGAAAAAAAACACTCCAGAACACCTATGGATAGAGGGGAATATAAGGGTAAAATATTTTGGACACCCTATACCATGAAATGGGAATGAAGAATGTATTGTTCCGACACTCCGACAATCTCTTAAGCACCCTGTAAAGACTATCTAATATAACAATTTCCCATGTTTGAGATTTTGTATAAAGTTTGTGCAGAACTGCATTATTACGATTTAAATAAATAAATGATTACAATTAGTTAGATTTTTTGGGTCCCTTAAAACGATAAAGTGCATAGGACAATACAAACGCAGGTGTTACATTCAAAAACTTTGCGTTTTTGATACAATTATTTTATGAGTAAAGAAACTATAGAATTTGAAGATGGATGGAGAAAAGTTTATACAGGAGAACTAAAAGATGATAAGAGACACGGAAATGGAAAAATGGTTTGGGAAAATGGTGCGAAATATTCGGGAGAATGGAAAAACGATAAAATGGATGGATTAGGAAAATATACTTTCTCAGATGGAAAAATACCAAAGGAACATATTGGAAGATTCAAGAACGGACTACCTAACGGGAAAGGACTTCTAACTTATAAAAATGGGGACATATATGACGGAGACTTTAAGAACGGAAAAAGACACGGCAAAGGAACTATGAAATACCCCGATGGAACAAAATACGTTGGTGAATGGAAAGATGCGAAGATACACGGCAAAGGAACTTTTACTTACCCAGATGGTTCAAAAGATGAAGGTATATGGGAAAACGGAGAATTAGTTGAATAAAAAACGCACAATACTAATTTTTGATACAATTATTTTATGAGCAATAAAGAAACAAAAGAGTTTGTTGAAATAATCATCAAAGAACTTGGTATGGAAGAAGTGAAATACCACAAATATGGAAAATTGCTTAACCTATTTCAATTTACTTTTATGTCTAATGGATATGAATATAGTTTTATGATTAGTCCTGCTACAGATGTGGATGAACAAACTTGGGAAGATTCATTAACACCTTCAACAACTGATGAATTGATTAACAAGTTTGTTGATTTACTTGATGATTCACCTGAAATGAAAAGAGGTAGTCTTGTAGAAAATTGGCATGGAGAAGAAAACGAAATAATTGTGGTTGGAATTTCTGGTTATGTGAAATACAAAGAACAGGAATATAATATTTCCATTTCACCAACGATGGAACAAGCAAATAAATTACACAGACTTATCCCAGATGATGAAGGATAATGCAGTAGGTTTCCTATCTTCGATAAGAAGAACAGAGAGAAGACAGAGAACGTTTGACAATATGAGAATAATAATTTCTCCCTAGAATCTTACATCTTTGATACAATTATCCTGTGAGAATGAAAGATTGAACGCACCTAAAACCTTTGATGCAAAATATCAATAAAACTTGATGTTTGATTACCTCTATAAAAAACAAATCCAGATTATTGCATTTTACTGATGTTTATGAATTCAAAAATCATAAGTAAAGGTGTTTAGTTTATTAAAATAAGTTAAACAAGAAATTAACTACCCCGAACAGGATTTGAACCTGCGACAAATAGTTTAGGAAACTACTACTCTATCCAAACTGAGTTATCGGGGCAGAAAAATTATTATAACTCTTTTTCTTTTCTTTTTGGAAATGTCCTTGCGTAAATCGCACATAATTTTTCCATATTACTTTCTCCTTGTTTTAATTTTTGTTGGGGATTTTGTGTATTTTCTACACATAATAATGCTACCATTCTCTACTAAAAAGGCATCAGCATTTTGGGAACGATTTGGGAACAACAAAAAAGAAATAGATTTGAAAGAATATTGAGTGATTACAAGAGCATAGGTATTACACTCATTGTTTCCTAAACTATTTGTCGTAGGTTCAAATCCTATCTGGGGTAATTATCGACCATCATTTTCAGGCCCAAAGTAAGTCGAGGGTGAGAAATTGATTCACACTTTACATGCTGAAAATTTATAGTTCTTGCATATTGACTTTTCACGTTTACAATTAATAGAATATCTTATGCTCAAATCAGAAATAGAAGAGAAAATTGGACAAATTTTCAAGCTTGAAAAAACATTATCTCAGAGAGTAGTTAATCTTTTAATCACTTCGATCTCTGATGCAATTTCAAGAGATGATAGAGTAGAAATTAGAGGTTTTGGAAGCTTTTATCCTAAAAAATACAAATCATACAAAGGAAGAAATCCTAAAACCGGAGAATCTATACAGATTCCAGAGAAGATATTGCCTTTATATAGACCTAGTAGAGATTTGCTAGAAAAACTAAATAGCAAACAAGATTAATGCAAAATTTAAGCGTAAGGATATTCCCTGATCCAATTTTGCAAAAACAATCCAAAGAAGTTGATAATATCGATGAAAAAATAGTAAAACTAACGAAGAGTATGATTGAAACTATGAAAGATTCCGACGGAGTGGGGCTTTCAGCACCTCAAGTTGGGATTCTTAAAAGAATTTTTGTCTGCAGAGATTTTTCTGATGAGGATAAAGAAACCTTTTTAATCTTAATCAATCCAACAATAATCGATTATCAGGGTAGGGTGGAATCTAAAGAGGGATGTTTAAGTATCCCAGGTTTCTACGAGTATATTTACAGATATGAAAAAATTAATATGAAAGCATTAGATATTAATGGAGAAGAGCAAAATTTTCATTCTGACGGCCAACAATCTATAGTTTTTCAACATGAGTTTGATCATTTAAACGGAATACTTTTTCCCGAAAGAATGACTCAGATTAAGAAAGAAATTTTTTTAAAAAGAATTAACAAAGCTTTCAAATAAGTAGAGAAAATTATTTTTTTGGAGCAAGTTTTCTTAAAATTTTCCTTTTTATTTTTAAGGCATTTTCAGATAGCTTTGAATTATCAGATTTGATAATGAATCTATCAAAGCCCCCATTCTTGATAACGGTCCTCATTGTGCTAGCAGCTATCTTCATTCTAAAGTTTGCTTTTAAAATAGTGCTTTGGAGACTGACGGACCTTAGATTAACATTAAATTTTCTTTTGGTCTTATTATTTGCATGACTTACACTATGGCCTGACATAAATCTCTTACCTGTTAAATTACACACCCTTGACATAATTACTCCGAATTAAGAGTTCTATAATACCCATTAAATTTATTTAAAACAATTCTTTTACTATTATCTTTCTATTTTTTGAAATAGAATATATCAATGAACTCTGATTTGTTAGATGATATAGAGCCATTCTACGTTATGGAAATACTGGAAGAGGCCCAAAAGTATGAAAAAAAAGGTATTGATATAAGCCATCTAGAAATTGGAGAACCTACTCAAAAAACAAACAAATTGATTAAACAATATGCGAAAAAAGCCATATCTAATAATCATGATAGGTATTCACATAGTCTAGGCATTCAATCTTTGAGAGAAGCGATTTCAAAGAAATATAAGAAAGAAATGGATATCGATATCTCACAGAATGAGGTGATAATAACTACAGGGTCATCAGCAGCTATAATGCTTGGACTAATTACCTCTATTGAGCAAGGCGACGAAGTAATATTGGTGGAACCATATTATCCGTGCTATCCACAGATAGTAAAAATTTTTGGTGGTCAACCGAAGTTATTAACCACTTACCCAGAGGAAAATTTTCAAATTGATATTAGTAGACTAAAAAAGATGATAACTAAAAGAACCAAACTTCTAATCATAAATTCTCCCTCTAATCCCACGGGAGTTACTCAAAGTAGTGAGGTACTAAAATCGATTGCAAAATTAGACATAAAGGTTATTTCAGATGAAATTTATCAAGGTTTAAATTATGCTCAATCTCCAGATACTATTTTGAAATACAAACGCGATAGTTTAGTAGTTAATGGTTTTTCAAAATTCTATTCTATGACAGGATGGCGACTAGGATATTTAATTGCTCCTAAAAAAATGGTTAGAAATATTCAAAAACTTCAACAAAACATGTTTATTTGCGCACCTACGATTTCCCAATATTCAGCCCTTGGAGCTCTGAAAATCAACTACAAAGAAATTAACAAAATGAAAGCCGAATATATCGATAAAAAAGATTTGATTCTAAACAAATTGGAAGATCTTGGAATTGGGGTTAATTATAAACCTGATTCTGCTTTTTATATTTTTTGCAATATGGAAAGCTTTTGTCAGGATTCTCTTGAGCTGTCTCTTGATATGTTACAAAAAGTGAATTTAGCTGTAGCTCCGGGAAAGGATTTTGGGCCAAATTATAATCAGTATATTAGACTTTCATATGCAAGTTCGATAACAAATCTGAGAAAGGGACTAAAAAAATTAAAAAAATATATTAGTGAATATACATAACGATTAATCAAAGTTATTATTTAAAAAATGAAATCCAGAAAAATAATTTTTGCAAATTGGAAGATGAATCTTGATTCTAGAGGTATTTCTAATTTGGTCCAAGACATCTTAAGTGAAATGAAAAATTTTGATAATCTGGATGTAATTTTGTCCCCTCCCTTTCCTTACCTGAAACTAGTTTCTGATTTAATTCGTGGATCAAAATTATCGCTATCATCTCAAAATGTGTTTTATGAAGATGTTGGTTCATATACAGGTGAAGTTTCCACTAATATGCTTAAGGATGTCGGGTGCGATTGGGTCATGATGGGACACTCTGAGAGGAGACAACATCTCTTGGAGACCAATGAAATGATTAATAAGAAAATCCTTGCCTCCACCCACAACGGCCTTAATGCAATTCTATGTGTTGGTGAATCTTTTGATGAGAGAAGACATAATAAAACTTTTGTTCGTATATCTGACCAACTCAAGAGGGGACTAAGAGATGTCAAGTACGATGCTCTACCTTGTATTGTTATAGGATATGAACCGATATGGGTTATAGGCTCTGGTGAGCCTGCTCGCCTAAAAGATATTCAAGAAGTTCATAATTTTATTAGTAACGAACTTGATTCTATGTTCCCTGACTCCACGAACTTACCTAGGATTGTCTATGGAGGGAGTGTAAATAATTTGAATATAAATTCAATAATTTCTCTGAAAAATGTTGATGGAGTTCTTGTTGGGAATGCAAGTATGGATTGTGAAGTATTCTGTGATATCGTATTGAAAGTTGGTGATTCAACATGATTGAAACAATTAAAAGTACTTTGATTATTTTTCACGGTGTTGTTTGCGTATTATTGGTTCTAGCTGTACTCTTCGGACCATCAAAAACTGACGATTTAGGTTCTATGTTTGGTGGTTCATCTGAGTCCGTATTTGGTGCCGATTCTTCTTCTTTTTTGAGCAAATTAACTAAATGGTTAGGATCAATCTTTATTATTACTAGCTTGGTTCTTGGTTTTATATATGTAAAATTTGATAAGCAATCTGTTCTTCAAGAGAGAATTGAATTATTTGAAGAAAAAGAAGAAGTTTCAGACATAGAATAATTAATACATCCCAGATGTCCCTTGTCTATAACGTTCTTAAATTATTGAATTTTTCTTGATAAGTCTTTTTAATTTTGTTAAATTATACGGGAGGAGATTGATATGGCATATATAATAGGAGAAGCATGTATTGGAGTCAAAGATATGTCTTGCGTTGAGGCTTGTCCAGTGGATTGTATCTATCCTGACGAGAAGGGAGACATGTTGATGATCCATCCAGAAGAATGTATTGACTGTGCTGCTTGTGTCGACCCATGTCCTGTGGACGCCATCTATTATGAAGATGAGGTACCAGAAAAATGGTCAAGTTTTATTGATAAAGCTAAGAATTTTGATTTTACAGGGCTTGCTCCAGCTGTAAGAAAAGGTTGACGATATGACATATATAATAGCAGAGCCGTGTATTGGAGTTAAAGATAAGTCTTGCGTTGATGCCTGTCCTGTAGATTGTATTTACGAAGCTGGTGAACAATTAATAATTAATCCAGAAGAATGTATTGATTGTGGTGCCTGTGTTGATCCGTGTCCTGTTGAAGCCATAGCTCATGAGGATGAAATTCCAGAAAAATGGGCAAGTTTTATTGAAGATGCCAAGAAGTTTGATTTCGAAGGACTTAGTCCAGCCCAAAGAAAAGGCTAATTAACCGGAACTCTTAAATCGTCTATATAAGGCGAAAGTTTTTTTGATTTGAAAGTGCGATGCCAACAATATTATGAATGGTGTTGCGACTGGTTTTTTAATTTTTTATCATGTTTAGTGAAAAAGCCTATCTATGTAAGTAAAAAATTAAAATATAATTTTTTTCAATATTTGCCAATTTAATCTAATCAAGAGATAATAGAATTAATTTATGAATATTTGCGTCATTGGTTCAGGCTATGTTGGTCTAGTAACGGGTTCGTGTTTCGCTAATTGTGGGAATAATGTGACTTGTCTTGACATAGACAAGAATAGAATCAAATCCCTAAAAAAAGGGAAGATCGACATATATGAGCCTGGCTTGTCTGATATTGTAGAGAGAAATTTTAATGCCAAGAGACTTAAATTTACAACAAATTACAAAGAAGCTATAGAAAATGCCGAGATAATTTTTCTAGCCGTATCTACCCCGCCAAATTCAGATGGCTCTGCGAATTTGGATTATATTAAAAATGCGACAATGGAATTATCAAAATATATCAATAACTACAAAATTATTGTTACCAAAAGCACTGTTCCTATCGGAACCACATACTTAATTAAGAATTTGATAAAATCTCAAACGGATAAGGAGTTCGATGTAGCTTCTAATCCTGAATTCTTAAAAGAAGGTTCGGCAATCAATGATTTTATGTTTCCTGATAGAATCGTCATAGGGGTTGAATCTATAAAAGCTGAGAAAATTCTCAAAGAGCTGTATGAACCTTTTATGAGAAAAGAGGATAAATTGGTATCCGTAGATATACAATCATCAGAAATTTCTAAATATGCATGTAATGCAATGCTTGCAACTAGGATTTCTTTTATTAATGAGATAGCTAATTTGTGTGAAGAAGTTGGAGCAAATATAACTAGCGTTAGAAGGATAATGTCTCAAGATCAAAGAATTGGTAGACATTTTATCTTCCCCGGTCTCGGCTACGGAGGGTCTTGTTTCCCTAAGGACATTAAGGCTCTTATTGGTATCGCTAAGGAAAACAAGGTTGATTTGTCTATATGCGAAGCTGTAAATAATGTCAACGATCAACAACGACAAAGGTTCTTCAATAAAATAAAAGACTATTTTAAAGACTTAAATAATAAACGATTTGCTATTTGGGGTTTGTCTTTCAAGCCAAATACTGATGACATCAGGGAAGCTCCATCAATAGATATAATCAAGAATTTGATTCACGACGGCGCAAAAATCAATGCTCATGATCCCGTTGCGATTGGCAACTTTAAAGAATTGATTAAGGATGATATAGATTATTTTTCAAATAGTTATGACACTCTCAAAGGCTGTGATGCTCTTATAATTCATACTGAGTGGAATGAATATAGGCAACCTAATTTTAATAGAATAAAGAAACTGTTGAAAAATCCGATTATCTTTGATGGAAGAAATTTATATAATGAACAAAAACTTTCGGATTTAGGTTTTTTCTATACTAATATTGGCTTTTATCCTAGTGATGACAAGTAAAAGATATCACCTTAATACTGATATCAGCTCTTTGGCTGGAATTGGTCCAAATATAAAAAACATATTAAATGGTATTGGGATACATGATGTATTTGATTTGGTATTTTATTTTCCCCGATACTACAAGGACTATACAAATACAAAAAAGATTATAGATATCAATATTGATGATGAAATTACTCTTCAAGGAGAAATACTGTTATCCAGACTACTGAGAACAAGAAAGAAAATTTATGAAGTTGTTTTAAATGATGGTAGCGGGAACTTCAAAATAATATGGTTTAATCCTATATATAAATATTTAAAAGAAAATTTTGAGAAAGGGAAATGGGTAGTCCTATCCGGCCGAGCTGTTAAGTCGAATTCGTCTAGATATCTCCAGATTATTAATCCTCCACCAGAGAATTACCATATCTTAGATAGTAATCCTGAATTGGTAGATTTTGGTGGAATTTCTCCTATATATCCCCTTACTAGAGGATTATCTCAAAATAGAATTCAAAAAATCTTTAAAGAATTACTCAAAAATATTGATTTAGATAAATTAAATATCTTAAGTCACGATATTAAAAAAAAATATGCTCTAGAAGATGTATCGGAATCTATATTGAACATACATCTTCCTCCTAAAAATAATGGTTTTGTCGATTTAAGCTCCTCTCGGTCTGTCTACTCTTCAGTTTGGCATAGGTCCTTCGTTTTCTTCGAGTTTTTAATATTATGCCTTGGAATTCGAGAAAAAAATCAAAACAAAGACGATCAATCAGGCATACCTCATATTTTGAAAAAGAATGATTCTTTTTATGAAAAAGTTAAGAAAAGTTTCCCTTTTGAGCTTACCAAGGCACAAGAAAAAGTATTGGGTGAAATTGTTTTGGATATGACGTCAACAAAACAAATGAATAGACTCCTACAAGGAGATGTGAGTAGTGGAAAAACGATAATTGCTTTGTTATCTATGGCGATTTCCTATGATAATAATCTACAATCTGTCATGATTGCACCTACTGAAATTCTTGCAGACCAGCACTACTATTTTTTCAGTAGATACGTGAAAAATGAAGAGCTAGTTATTCTCAAGTCTTCATTGTCAACCAAAGAAAAAGATAAAGCATATGATGTTATACAGTCGGGAGAAGTTAAAATCATAATCGGAACACATTCTCTATTCCAAGATAAATTAAAATATAAAGATTTAGGCCTTGTTGTAATAGATGAACAGCATAGATTCGGTGTGGTACAGAGAAAATTGATGGTTGGAAAAGGAAACAGTCCAGATATTTTAACAATGACCGCTACACCCATCCCGAGAACCTTGTCCTCTATCTTTTTTAGTGATTTTGACGTATCTATCATCGATAGTTTGCCACCCAGGAGAGGAGAAGTTGAGACTCAAATTGAAAATCTTGAGAATATTGAAAAAGTCTTTGAACTTTTAGAAAATGAACTCAATAAAGGAAGACAGGGATTCATCGTTTGTCCTATCATTGATAAGTCTGAAAATCCGGAATTTAAAAATCTTTTAGATGTACAATCAGTTTATTTGGAATTAAGCAAAAACCATCTTAAGAAATATAATTTAGAAATGTTACACGGAGCTCTTAGTTCTGAGAAAAAAGAAAAAATAATGAACAATTTTAAGGACAAGAAAATTGATATTCTTATTTCAACAACTGTAATAGAGGTCGGAGTAGATATACCCAATGCAACCTTTATGGTTATTAATAATCCTGAAAGATTTGGATTATCTCAATTGCATCAATTGAGAGGTAGAATCGGTAGAGGACCGAATGATTCATATTGTATTTTGATCAATAATAAAATTAATGATGACTCAAACAAAAGACTATCAATTTTTAAAGAAATTTCTGATGGTTTCGTATTATCTGAAAAGGATTTGGAGATTAGAGGACCTGGAGCTTTTTATGGGGCTGGAGTAGAACAATCAGGAAAGTTTTGGGACCTTTATCTAGCAAATTTAAAAAGAGATTTGCATATTCTCAAAGATGCTAAAAATTGCTCAGAAATTATAGAAAGTTTCGACTTCTATAAAAAAAACAACAAAGTTTTCGATAATCTAATATTTAAAATATGGGGAGAAAAATTAGAACTCACAAAAACAATATGAAATGGTTATAATAGAAATATGTCAAACTTAAAAGAGACAACATTTGCAGGGGGCTGTTTTTGGGGAGTAGAAAACAGTTTTATGCAAATTGATGGAGTAGTAGAAACGACCGTAGGTTATATGGGTGGTAGATTCGTGAATCCTACTTATTTTGATGTTTGTTCCGGTATTACAGGGCATGCAGAAGTGGTAAATATTAAATATGATGAAGAAAAAGTAGATTTTAGAAAATTGTGCTTGTTCTTTTTCGAAATTCATGATGCTACAACTCTTAATAGGCAAGGACCAGATATTGGAACTCAATATAGATCATCTATTTTTTATCACGATGATTCTCAAAAGGAAATTGCTCTTAGTGTTATTGAAGAAATTAGTTTGAAAAACAAATCTGAATTAAAGATAGTCACAGAAATTATTCCTGTTGCGGATTATTATATTGCCGAAGATTATCATCAGAAATATATTTTGAAAAATAATTTAGAATCATGTGGAGGGTAACTAAGTGAATGCTTTAAAGACAGGTTTTTTATTGGCAGTCCTGACAGCTTTCTTTATTTTAATTGGTAAATTAATTGGAGGATCGACTGGGATGTGGTTCGCTTTTGTTTTTGCAATGATAATGAACATCGCTTCTTATTGGAAAGGAGATAAGATTATTTTGTTAATGTTCAAGAAGCAAAATATCCGTGAACTTGGAGAAAATGATTATCAAAATCTATCAAATATCTTCGCCAATGTATGCAAAAAAGCGGATATGACTGGCCCTAAGATTTATATTTATGATGATGAAAAACCGAACGCTTTTGCCACAGGAAGAGATCATGAACATTCTTTGGTCGCGGTTTCTACTTCTCTTGTTGAAAAATTAAATGATGACGAACTCGAGGGTGTATTAGCGCATGAGCTTGCACATATTGAGAATATGGATACTTTAATAGCTTCAATTGCCGCCACTTTTGCTGGTGCAATTAGTATAATTGCATCGATTATCAAATGGAGCCTTATCTTTAGTGCCTTTAGAGGTAATAGAGGTACTGGAAACATTGTTGGCCACATTTTGATAGCAATTCTAGCTCCAATTATTGCTCTTATCATTCAGATGGCTATCTCTAGGACAAGAGAGTTTAAAGCCGACTATACAGCAGCACAAATTACCAGCAAACCCCCAGCGCTTGCTTCTGCCTTGAATAAGATTCATGATCATATGCTTTCATGTGTGGGTAAACCTGATTTGAACGAAGAGCGCAATACAGCAACTAGCCATTTGTTTATAATAAGCCCATTAGTAGGAGGCATTATTAGCAAATTGTTTAGTTCCCATCCTCCGGTAGAAGAGCGAACTAAAAGATTAATGGCTTTAAAACCTCTTAGTTGAATTTCACAAAAATTTAAGATTTTGAATTATTATTTTACATGCTTATGATTTTGGAAGTTTCTTTAATAATGGAAGCGAGCTCAAGGAGATTTGATTTTGATATTTCCGAGATTATCAGATTCTTATTTATGCCTCTTGTTTCTAGGCACTGAGAGCAGTAATAAGCTTTAGCTCCAATATCAACCAACTCTTTGATTTTTATTGAAGTCGACTGTCCTTTAATCTCATCAGGAGGTTTTTGATTTTTCATTACATTAAATACACCATCATTCATTAAAAAAATTATGGGTTTTTGGTCTTGACCTATTAAAGCAGTGGCAAGACGTAGTGCGTTCCAGGTTTTAGAAGAAGATGGAGCTTCATTTATTAGCAACAGAATTGACATAAAATTAATGATACCTAATTAGCTAATATTTATCTTTCTATTGGATTGTATTTAGGGATGCCTACGCAAATCCAAACTATGAGAATCAAAGAACATAAAAATATGAGAACAGTATAATTTGGAAATTCGAAATAATTACTTGTTGTATATATGTATCCGGCTGTGATACTTCCAATTGCGTGCCCGAGAAAACTCATTATATAATAAGGTCCATTTCCAGTAGCTCGCATACTGTCGGATACATGTAAAGACAAGAAACTAGGAAGTAGTGAATGAAAAATTGTCGTACCCAAAAAGAAGAAAATTCCTAAGAAATAAAGGGAAAACTCATTTTTAAAAATAAAAAGGAATGAGCCAAAACTTAGAAACAAGAAAACCCAGCCAAATTTAATCGAAAGGTCAATTTTGTTGATTTTTTCAAGAAATCTTATTGATGGATAAATCAAGATTGCTGACGGCAAAAAAATTATTAAGTATACAAGACTCAGTTGGTTTACAGATGTACCAAATTCTTTCCACATTAATGGATAGACAAAAAGAAATACGCTCAACATCAATGAAAGCATAAAAGAGGAGGAATAAATTTTAATCATTTCAGTACTTGGTTTAAAGATTATTCCACCACTTAACTTAGAAGTATTTATTTTATTCTTTGGATAAAATATTGATGCCGTTATAAGAGCCAAAATTCCAAAAAAGAATAGTAACAAAAAAAGAATTCTAAAACTAAACAACGAAGATAAAAATGGACCTATTAAGAAGCCGATAACAAAAGCGATACCTACAGAAACCCCAACGATTGTAAATGCACTCGCTCTATTTTTTTCCTCAGTATTTTCTGCGAGGGTTGCAACTCCAACAGAGCTAATCGCCCCACATCCTTGTATTATTCTTCCGAAAACTAATAAATTAATATCGTTCGCAATATAACAAATTAAACTCCCAATTGTAAAAACCGACAACCCTAAGATGACAACCGTTTTCCTTCCTATCTTGTCACTGAGATATGCTAAAGGTACCTGCATGATTGCTTGAGCAAGAGAGTATACGCCAATCGCAACCCCCGCTAAAAATGGGTTCGAATTGGTGTATTCGATTGCATAAATACTAAAAATCGGCAACAACATAAATAGTCCAAGCAGTCTTAATGAGAGAATCAGACTTACGATAGCTGTTGATTTTTTTTCTAATGACGAAAGCGACATCGAGGTAAGAGAAAATATATCACAAATAATTAATCAAACTAGGTCATTCGAAAAATAAAGTCATCTATGTTAGATTTAGAAAATAATGAGATCTACTATAGCAGAAATAGATCTTGAAAATCTATCTAGAAATATTGACTATCTGAATACATTGATTGGTGAACGGGTAGAAGTCCTTGCAGTTGTAAAAGCAAATGCATATGGACATGGTTCTACTGAAATGACGAAAACTTTAATTAGCCTTGGTCTCAGCAATTTTGGTGTAGCAACACTCGAAGAGGCCAGTGAATTAATAGAAGCAAAAATTAAATGTAATATCCTAATCCTCGGTTCGATTCATGATAATGAGATTTTGGAAGCAATAAAGAAAAATATAATTTTTACCGTATACGATTTAGATCAACTCAATTTAATTAATGGATTAAAAAGTAAAAAAATCTCATTTCATTTAAAAATTGATACCGGAATGAATAGATTAGGTATTGGTATAAACGAAATAGAGGAAACTATAAAAGTAATCCAAAATAACAATAATCTAAATTTGGAGGGTGTGTATACTCATTTCCCCGAATCCGAAAAAATAAAATCAGATTTTACTAAAAATCAAATATATCAATTCAATAAAATAATAAAAAGATATAAATCTAATATCGAAAATATAAAATTTTTCCATATGGCCAATAGTGCTGGAATAATTAACTACCCAGATTCTCATTTAAATATGGTCAGACCAGGAATACTAATATATGGATTGGCGGAAAGCAGGGGTAACAACCTTTTTCCAGTCATGAAATTAAAATCTTCAATCATCAAAATAAGAAGTCTCAACAAAGGAGAATCTGTAAGCTACGGAAGAACTTTTATAGCTGAGAAGAATATGAAAATAGGCGTGATACCAATAGGATATGCAGACGGACTTCCTCGATTTTTATCGAACAAGGGTTTCGTAATCTATAAAGAAAGAAAATGTAAAATCATAGGAAGGGTATGTATGGATTTAACAATCATAGATTTAACAGAGTGTCTAGATCCAAAAGTTAATGATGAAGTAATAGTATTTGATGATTCTCAGTATACCGCTAAGGATATTTCGTTAATTGCAAAGACAATTCCATATGAGATTATTTGTGGAATAAGCAAGAGAGTCAAAAGAGTGTATTTGTGAAAAATTTTGTAGTAAGGATTGGCATTGTGTTATGCTTGCTCACTTCCACTGTGTTATCAGAAGAAAATACTTTTCTCGGTCCAATATTAGAATATAAAAAAGATGAATTCTCAAAAGTTTACGCATTTAGGCCAATTTTATACTATGAAGCAAACTACGAGCTTAAATTCAGATCATTAGACATTTTGTATCCGTTTATGTCCTACCAAGAGGACAATCAGCGGACTCAATTTAGAGCATTTTTCTCTATGATTAGGTATACCAATTTTAACGACTATGATAATCTACAAGAAAAAAATTTTTCTATATTTCCAATAATTGATATTGCATGGTCGGGCAAGAAAGAGAATAATTATTTTTCTCTATTCCCAATATGGGGTACTTTAAAAAATAAATATGGGAAAGAAGAAATTAATTATCTCTTGTTTCCTCTGTATCTCGAAACGAAGAAGAAAAATTCTACAAATAAACATTTTCTTTGGCCTTTTATTTCTAAAGTAGAAGGTAAATATGTATCAGGATTTAAATTGTGGCCTTTGTTTGGTTATGAGAGGAAATTAGACGAAAAACAACTTACAGTTGTGAAAGAATCAAAATTTTTTTTGTGGCCATTTTATGCTTCAAAAAAAAATATGATAGGAGGTTTGAATTTGGAAGAAACAATTTATTTCCCTTTTTATCTTTCATCTAATTCGGCACTTCATAAATCTAAAACATACCTATGGCCTTTTTTTAACATCTATACAGACAAAATAAGCAATCAAACAACATACAATATGCCTTGGCCCATAATTCAATACAAAAAGGGAGTTAATATTTTTAGCCAAAGATTTTTTCCGTTTTATTCTTATTCGAAATCAAAAAATGTCGAAAAAGGATTTTATTTGTGGCCGCTTTACAGATATAGAAATGAAATATTGGCAACGGATTACTATAAAACTAAAAGTTTCCTCTTCTTCTTATACAAGGAAGATATATATTACGATTTAGAAAGTAACAAAATTAGAAAAGAATTTTCGAGTTTGTGGCCTATATATTCGAAAGATACCTATGAAGATGGATACGATTTTAGAATTTTTTCCCCCGTTGAAAGTTTCTTTTCAAAGAATGAAAAGATTAGGAAGATTTGGTCTCCGCTGTGGTCAATAATTAGAATACAGAACGACTCTAAATCATCAGAAACTTCGATCCTATTCAATATGATTAAATTTGAGAACGATAAGAAAAATCAAAAAAGCAAATTCGCTATCAATTTCTTGCTTCCTATAATTTCTTATGAATCGGAACAAGAGAAAGTAAAATTTAATATCTTGGGTGGATTGTTAGGAGTAGAAACTGGTGATGAACCAAAAATTAGAATATTATATATTCCGATAAATATATGAATACAATCCTCGCAATAATTACCGGTATAGGAGAATCTCTTAATCTTCTGTGGCTAACTATCAAATCAATAAAATATTTTGGATCCTCTATGGACAAATTTATTTTTCAATTGTTCGATATGGGCAATAGGACTGTGCCAGTAGCAGCTTTGATTGCTCTATCAATAGGAGCGGTACTGGCACTTCAAACGGGTATTCAGCTGTCAAACTATGGAATGCAAGATAAGATAGGTGGCATAGTAGGGCTTTCCGTATGTACTGAATTGGCCCCAGTAATGGCGGCCATTCTAATGGCGGGAAGAGTTGGATCATCAATTACCGCTGAACTTGCATCTATGAGCGTATACGAAGAAATAGCAGCTCTAAAAACTATGAATATTGATCCGGTAAGATTTCTGGTTTTACCTAGATTTCTTGCATGCTTAATAACCTTACCTGTCTTAGTTATTTACATGGACTTAATCGGATGGCTCGGTGGTTCTCTTGTGTCATCCATGAATCAATCTATTTCCGTTTCCCTGTCTTCATTTTATAATGACTTAAGCCAAGTTGTGACGTTCTCAGATATTGCAGCTGGTATTATCAAGTCAGTTTTCTTTGCAATTGCTATTTCTATTACTTCTTGTTCGATAGGATTGTTAGCCCAAGGAGGGCCAAGAGAGATTGGACATTCAGTAACGAAATCTGTGGTTGCATCTTTTATTTCAATTCTTTTGCTAGACTATGTCTTGACTAGATTTCTAATATTGGTAGGCATTCTATAATGTCTGATGTTTCAATCAAATTAAAGGAAGTAAGTAAATCTTTTGATGGAAAATTAATAATTGATACAATTTCTTGCGACTTTATCAAGAACAAAGTCCACGCAATACTGGGGAAATCTGGGACAGGAAAATCAGTATTGTTGAAAATGTTAATCGGATTATTTAAACCTGATTCAGGAAAAATCCTAATTAATGGCAAGGAGGCGGAACACTATAAGTCAGTAGGAGATTTTAAAATGTCATATATCTTTCAATCCTCCGCTCTATTGAATTCACTAACTGTCCTTGATAACGTCACAATTTTTTTGGATGAACATAATGTCGATGAAAAAGAATCCAGGGTTTCGAAAGCTCTCAAAATTCTAAACGAACTAGGTATTAAAGATTCGGCTAATAAAATGCCATCTGAGCTGAGTGGCGGTATGAGAAAAAGAGTCGCGATTGCTAGATCCTTGATTATTGAGCCTGATATCCTTTTGTATGATGAACCTACTTCCGACTTGGACCCAATAAATACTAAAACTATTTCTCAAATAATTAATAAGCTCAAAGCTAGGGGAGATATAACTCAAATTGTAGTTACTCATGATATAGGCTTTGCTTATTCTATTTCCGACACAATATCTATTCTAGATAATGGTCAAATCTTGATAACAGGTGACCCGGATTTGATAAAGAGTTCAAAAAATCCAATTCTGGATTCAATTTGATTAATATGTATAATATTGCATGAGTAAAACAGCACAGCTTGGGATTTTTTTTCTTCTAGGAATAGTCATACTATTGATTATCTTTGAAGTGGTGTCGGGGGTATCTTTTTTTAAAAGTGAAAAAACTTACACTTCGTACTTCTCTTCTGTTGGAGAATTGCGAGTTGGTAGCGAAGTCAAGTTGTCTGGAGTCGAAGTTGGAAGAGTTAAGGGAATTACATTAGCAGGCCAGAATGTTGAGATAGAAATGGCGATTGATGAAAATGTTATGATAAGAAAAGATTCAAAAGCTTCTATTAATATGACAAGTCTATTGGGGACTGCTTATGTCGGCTTAACTTTCGGCTCTCCTAATTCTCCGATTTTAAGAGAAGGTGATGTTATACCTTCGCTAGTTCCAGTCGATTTTAACACTCTTATAACTAAACTAGATGTTACAGTTGATATGTTTAATAACCAACTATTTGATTATGATGATAAGATAAAATCTATTCTTGGAAATCTCAATAAAATTGTTGCCAGTGTTGCTTCATCAGAAGGAACGTTTGGTAAATTGGTAAATGATCCTGAGATTTACAATGAACTTAATTCTACTTTAGAGTTTTTTTCAAGTATTTCGAATAAAATTGATAGCGGTGAAGGCACATTAGGTATGTTGGTGAATGATCAAACAATCTATCTAGAGGCGAAAAAGGCACTTGTGAAATTAAATTATATAACTGAACAAATGACAACTGGACAAGGCTCGTTAGGAAAGCTACTGAATGATGACGAATTGTATAATTCAATAAACGAATTATCCGCGAACCTTAATGCGTTAGTTGGAAAAATAAATAGGGGTCAAGGAACTTTGGGCAAATTGATAAATGATGACAGATTGTATTATGATGCCCTAAATTCAGTTAGAAAACTTAAAAACGCAGCCGAAGTTCAAGAAGATTTAGCTCCACTAACCACGATAACTGCGGCGTTTGGTGTTATGACTCTTTTTTAAAGGCATGCCTGTCTATTCTACGAATCCAAATGCAAAACGTAATTATTACATCGAGGAAGTGCTTGAGGCGGGAGTTGTTCTTTACGGCTCTGAGGTCAAGTCTATCAAAGATGGCAAATTAAGCATTAAAGAAAGTTATGCAACATATAAAAGGGGAGAAATTTTTGTAATTAATTCTTATGTCGCTAAATTTCAAAATTCATCTTTTTTTACTCATGAAGAGAACAGGGATCGCAAACTTCTTTTAAACAAAGCGGAAATAAGAAAACTCATAGGTAAAATTAAGATTAAAGGTTATACCCTAGTTCCTATAAAAGTTTATTCGAAAAAAGGGTTAATAAAGTTTGAAATAGGACTTGGAAAGGGAAAGAAGTTTTATGATAAAAGAATTGATTTAAGAAAAAAAGATTTAAAGAGAGAGCTTGATAGATCTTTCAAAAATAAAATTAGTATTTAATAATCTTTTAAAATGTTCTAGAATAAATGATTATTGGGGGCGATTTGGTTTCGACGAGAATACTGCATTTAGAAGTTGCATGTCGAGAGCTAACTCGTTAAACTGGCTAAAGCACGATAAGTGCCGAACCAATCAATCAACTTGCTGCCTAAAATAGTGTAGCAACATTGAATTCAGCTTTGCTCATAGAGCTTTTTTCAATGTCATTTGTATGAGCCTGAAAAAAATATTTTCCCTATATTTTTTTCGGTGACTAAGGGAATCGAAGTATTTTTTGTTGTTTAGCTCAGAAAATACTTTTAAAGACAATGCTAAAATAAGCATGTAGAAGTTCTATCTTGCTAATTTTCGGACCTGGGTTCGATTCCCAGCGCCTCCATGGAATTATCTAAAGAATACGAAAGTTGATAGTTGTGCAAAAAATATTAATAGGTACAAACAATAAAGGGAAAATTAAAGAATACGAGATTCTTTTTAAAGATATTTTCAATCCGGTACCCCTTAGTTACTTGGAAATTGATCTTGATGTTAATGAAAATGGTTTATCGTACGAAGAGAATGCGCTCATTAAACTGAAATACCTAAAAAACAAATCTCCTTTTCCAGTTATTACAGATGATTCTGGACTAGAGGTATCTTCCTTAAACAATGAGCCGGGTATCTTCTCAGCGAGATATTCAGGAAGAAATTCGTCAGACGAAAAAAATATTAGTAAATTATTAAAAAAGATTAGAGATCAAAGGACTTTATCTAATACTATAGAAACCGATAGGGTAGTAATGATAGATAGAACTGCACGGTTCGTTTGCTCAATTGCTTATTTTAATTCTGGGAACCCTGCTGAAATTATAACTTCTCACGGAGAATGCTACGGATTAATAATAGACAAAGCAAAAGGAAACAATGGATTTGGTTATGATTCAATATTTTATGTAGAAGAACTGTCTAAGACTTTTGCTGAATTATCTATAAATCAGAAAAGCCTTATAAGTCATCGATATCAAGCTGTGAAAAATTTATTAAAGCAATTAAACATTTAATTTGTAAATATATAAATATTTAAATATTATAAGATAATGTTTATGCGTAAGAGAGTAACTAAATATATTTTTGTTACAGGTGGGGTTATGTCTTCGCTAGGCAAGGGTCTTGCAAGCGCGTCGATAGGTGCCTTACTGGAAGCTCGAGGTATTAGGATATCCCTTCAAAAATTGGATCCCTATATCAATATCGACCCAGGAACAATGAATCCTTATCAGCATGGTGAAGTATATGTTACTGACGATGGAGCCGAAACTGATTTAGATTTAGGTCATTACGAAAGATTTAATGATATTGTCCTAACAAAAAATAGCAACGTCACCGCTGGAAAAGTATATAACGAAGTTATATCTAGAGAAAGAAGAGGAGACTACCTAGGCGAAACCGTACAGGTGATACCTCATATTACTGATGAAATAATTAAAAGAATTTTTGCTCTTAAGACTAAAGGCGATGTATGTATAGTGGAAGTTGGTGGCACGGTTGGAGATATAGAAAGTTTACCTTTTCTAGAGTCAATTAGACAGATAAGGTCTCAAGTAGGTAAAGAAAATGCAATTTTTATTCATCTCACATATGTTCCATATATAGCTGCCGCTGGCGAATTAAAAACCAAGCCAACTCAGCACAGTGTTAAAGATTTATTACAGATAGGTATTCAACCTGACATATTACTATGTAGAACCGATAGATTTCTCTCTAATGATATAAAGAAGAAGATTGCTCTTTTTTGCAATTTAAATGTGGAATCGGTTATTACCGCAAAAGATGTTGAAATAATATATGAAGTACCACTAATTTTTCATAAAGAAGGACTCGATCATATAATTTTGGAAACTTTAAAAATATGGACTAAAGAACCAGATTTTTCCAAATGGGAAAGTATTGTTTCTAAAATTAAAAGACTTAATAAAACACAAAAAATTAATAGTAAACAAAAAACTACTACGATTGGAATTGTTGGCAAGTATATCGAACACAAAGATGCCTACAAAAGTCTTCATGAAGCTCTTAACCATGCATCATTTGATAATAATGTAAAATTAAATATAGAGTATGTTGACTCAGAACACTTGGAGAAACAATCCCCCAAGAAATTGTTGGGCTCATGCGATGGAATACTGGTTCCGGGAGGCTTTGGAGACCGAGGTTTCGAGGGAAAAATTTCTGCAATAAAATATGCCAGAGAAAACAATATCCCGTTTTTTGGTATATGCCTTGGGTTGCAGATGGCAGTTGTAGAATATGCAAGAAACGTATGCAAAATTAAAGACGCATCTTCTATAGAGTCTAAAAAGAAATCAAATAACTATGTGATAAATTTTATGCCGGATCAAAAAGATTTAGATACTAAGGGTGGCAATATGAGGCTCGGGAAATATCCATGTGAAATTAAGAAAAATTCAAAAGTTCACTCAGCATACAAAAAGACTAAAATCTCAGAAAGACATAGACATCGTTATGAAGTAAATCCCGAATACCATTCTAGTCTGACTAAAAATGGATTAATTTTAAGTGGCATGTCTCCTGATGGTAAACTAGTCGAAATAATTGAATTAAAAACACATAAATGGTTTGTTGGATGCCAATTTCACCCAGAGTTCAAATCAAGACCATTTCGTTCTCACCCATTATTTAGAGAATTTATTAAGGTTTCATCTCATTAAACTTAATGTCCAATACTGAAATAACATATCTATTAGTAATCAGTGATTCCAAATTATATATTGTTTTGGAAAGTCGTTTTGATAAAAAAAAGAGAGAATATTATATCAAAAAAACCAATTCTGAGATTGAAATTAAATTGCCATTAAAGGATATAGTAATCAACAATCTTTCTTTTCTTCAACCTAACAAGAAAGTAACTAATTTCAATTCATTGTATGAGCTATGGAATACTCTATTCAAAAAAAATAATATTTATGAAATATCAGATTTTGTCTTACAAGCAATTAAGTTTTACAAAATTGATTCAATTGGTTCGTTACAAGTTTTTATAGAATTATTTAACAAAGAATTTATTTTTTTCAAAATCGTAGATAACGACAAGGTATATCTTAATCCTAAGAATATAATAGAAAAAATAAAAAATAATATAAATCAAAAGAAAAAATCTCGTGATTTATCAGAAGAATTCGTTAATAACGCAATCCAAGGTTTAAAAATCGAAAGAAACAAATTTCAAAACCAAATATCTCAAATTTCTTCTTACCTGTCAGGATTTTCTGATTATCAAAAGTCATTTATATCATTAATAAAAAAAAATATGAATTTAATTTCCGATGACGAGATTTTAGATTGGGGTAAAAAATTAAATCTTTTTGATTCGACCTTTGAACCTTTCTATTTAAGAAATAAGCTAAGCAATTTGTTCTCATATAATGAATTAGATACAAAGTTGACAATAAACAAAGATCATCACAACCAAACTCTTTCTTCTTTTACTATAGATGACGAATCAACTTACGATTATGATGATGCTATAACAATTGAAAAGAACAACGATAAGTATATTTTGTATGTACACGTGGCTAATTTTTCAGACTATTTTGACTACGGATCTATCTATGACAATGATGCGAAGAAAAGAATAAGTACGATATATACTCCATCGGAAAATTTTGATTTATATAGAAAAGACATTGTTGAACGTATAGGTTTAAAAGAAGGTGAAACAAGAGAAGTAATTTCCATTAAATTTAACATTTCTAATTTCAATTTAGAAAATTATGAAGTCTTAAATAATTTTATTAAAGTCGAAAAAAATTATTCTTATAAAGAATTTGACGAAATTCTTCCTTTGAATGATGACTTTAAGTTTCTAGATACTTTTACTAGGAGCTTAAACAATGAAAGGATTAAGTCCGCAGATTTTGAGTCTTTCAATCCTGAATTATCAATATCGTATGATGAGACAAGGAAATTGTTTCTCAAAACACATGGTAACTATATTTCTTCAAGAATCATTTCGGAATTGATGATTCTTTCAAACAGATTAATTTCTGAATATATGATTGATAATTCAATACCATCAATATTTAGATCTCAGGATGAATCTAGAAATCTTGAGGTAACTAAGATAAAGGGTAATCGTGACTTTAGTTTTTACAGAAATGTAGCACAAATTGGAATTTCAACGACTCCGAAACCTCATTATGGATTAGGTCTGGATTCATATTTGCAATACACATCACCTATTAGAAGGTATTACGATTCACTAATAATGAGACAATTGGATAGCTTCTTGAAGAATCAATCCTTGTTCTTTTCTAAAGATAAAATTGATGAAATAATTCAAGGGACTATTCCACTGTTGGAATCAAATAAAGCAAAATCTAAGAATGCTTATAAACATTGGGCCTTAAAACTAATCAAACAAGATAAAATTGATGAGCTAATAGGATATATATATTCAGATATCAAGGATAAATACATTATTTTCTTTAATGAGTACAATTTCTTTGACTCGATACCTAAAATAAATTGCAAGAGAATTTATAGGGAAAATGATAAGATTAGAATTACTTTTGAGTTTATTGATTCAAATACACTCAACATTCACAATATTCAAGATATTCTTTAACCTTTTTAGCCGCTTTCGACAGGGGGATGTTCTACTTTTTTAAATCGACTGTTTTGTGTATAATAGTACTTAACCGTCGTCCCACTTTATTTAAACTTTGTTTTATGTAAAAGGTGAGCTCAGGGAGGCATAAGTTGGCAAAAAACACATTAACTTTAATTGATAATAGAGTCGATAAGACGTACGAGATTGAAATTGAAAGTGCTACTATCAGAGCTAAAGATTTAAGGCAAATAAAAGTTACTGAAGATGAATTTGGGATGATGAGCTATGACCCCTCTTTTGAAAATACTGCTTCATGTAAAAGTGGTATAACATTTATTGACGGAGATAAGGGTATTTTAAGGTACAGAGGCTATCCAATAGAGCAACTGGCTGAAAGTAGTAATCAATTAGAGGTCTCAAAGTTATTAATCGATGGTGAATTACCAAACGAAAAGGAATTCAGAAAATGGCAACTAGATATTCAGAGCAACAACGCCGTTCCAGAGCCCATAAAGGATATAATTCAAGCTTTTCCAAAGAACGCGCATCCGATGGGCACTCTGATTAGTCTTGTGGCTGCATTATCTACTTTTTATCCAGAAGCTAAGAATATTACGAACGACAAAGAAAACTACCTTAATATATGTAGATTAATTGCACAAGTCCCAATTCTTGCGGCTCATTTCTACAGACATTCTCAAAATCTTACTCTGATACCACCTGATAATTCCTTAAGTTATGCTGAGAATTTGCTTAATATGATGTTCGATGGTGATGAGAAAAAATTGCATCCCAATATTGTTGATGCGATGGACAAGTTGTTAATTCTTCATGCAGATCACGAACAAAATTGCAGCGCAAGTGTTATGAGAAATGTTGGAAGTTCTGAACCTGATCCATACTCCTCAGTATCTGCAGCAGCTTCAGCATTATATGGACCGTTACATGGAGGAGCGAATGAAGCCGTTTTAGAGATGTTGGGTGATATCCAAACAGCTGACGATATTCGGAGTTTTCTAGATAAAGTACAAAATAAAGAGGTTAAACTTATGGGTTTTGGCCATAGAGTTTATAAAGCTTATGATCCAAGAGCCAAATGTATAAAGAAAGCAGCGGATAGTGTTTTTGCAATTACTGGCACAAACCCATTATTGGATATCGCATTACAACTTGAATCAATTGCTTTAAGTGAAGAATATTTTATTGCAAGAAATCTTTATCCAAATGTGGACTTCTATTCCGGTCTTATTTATCAAAGTATGGGAATTCCAACAGAAATGTTTACGGTACTATTTGCAATTGGTCGAACCGCAGGGTGGCTCGCCCAATGGAAAGAACTTCTTTCTGATGATGAGCAAAAAATCGCAAGGCCTAGACAAATCTATACGGGCTATGGATCAAGAAACTATATTGATGTTTCCAAAAGATAATCATAATTTAAGTTAAAATCTGCAGGATGGCAGGATTGATGCCAAGAATAATTGTAATAAAAACACAAATTGTAATTATTATTTTGTTGATCATAGAGAAATCTATATTCTCAACTTGATTGAATTGTTTGTGGTTAAAGATTGCTCTAATTATTTTTAGGTAGTAATAAAAAGAAATTAATGCACTTAATAGTATAGCGGAGGGTAAAAATACACCATACGCCTTATAACTAATTAGGGCAATGTTGAATTTGCCCCAAAAACCGCCAAACAACGGTGCACCAGCAAGTGAAAGCAAAAAGCACGATATTGATAGTGCAAGGAATGGATTTCTTTCATAGAGACCGTTTAATTTATCTAGATTAAAATTTTCAATTACTGTTGGTAGACAATTCAAGCATACATACAAACCAACATTAGCAAAAATATAAAAAGTAAAATATAAAATTATAAAATCTAATGAAATGCTGCTGGGAACGATAATTCCTATTAGCATTATCCCTGCATGCGGAATTCCCGAATAAGCCAGAAGTCTTAATAAGTTGTTCTGTTTGATGACTAATAGAGATCCAAAGAAGATAGATATAACACTTAGGAAGCCAACAATGAAAATTATTTTTTTATTAAGTAGTTCTGCCACTAAACCATCGAAAAAAAACAATAGGAATGCAATGATAGAGATCTTGGGAATCGTGCTAAGAAATGGGAGCATATTAATTGGGGCTGCCTCATACGTATCTGAAACCCAGAAATGAAACGGATACAAAGCACATTTAAAGCTTATTGTTGCAAGTAAAAAAATTGAAGCTAAAATTATTATATAATCGTCCAGTGCCCAGTTAATATCTACAAAATAAGTGCTACCAGAAAGTGAATAAAAAAGAACGGCGGAAAAAATTAGAAACACAGTTGATAGCGTTCCAAAGAAAAAGAGCTTAGTCGCTGCTTCTATAGATTTTGAGGGATCTAGACCCATTCCAGATATTAGATATAGAGGAATGCTAAGTAGTTCAACAGATATGATTAAACCAAAAAACTCTCTCGATGATACGACGAGCATCCCACCGACTAAAGATACTATGAGAAGGAAGCTGTATTCATCTAAATATTTTTTTAATTGATCAGTTTTTGAATTAGAGATTAACGACAGTGAAAGCAAAGAACCGAATATTAATAAAAGCTTGATTATTTTAGTTGACGAAGTGTTTTCGAAAGTAGAATTTAAATAGAAGCCCTCGGGTGTTTTCAATATAAAAAAACCTGAAGCAATTATTCCTACAAGTATCATTGTTTTGTTTGCCATTATTTTTCTTTTGTAGTTAACGATAGAATTTGCTAAAAGTGCAAAAGAAAGAATCACAAGGATAATTTCAGGTAGCAAAAAAGTTAGAACATTCATAATCATATCCCTATTATTCCAATTGATTCTCCATTTAAAAATTTAATTAAAAAATTAGGAAATATGCCTATTAGACAAATTAGTGCTATCAGCGCATAGCAGATGATTCTCTCATTCCTATCTAAATCAATCTTATTTTTATTATCGTCTCTAAACTTTAGGCATATTTTCTTTATCGTTCTGAACATATACAAAGTCGTTATAAGGATTCCGAAAAGAGGTACTGCAAGTAAAAGATGATGATTCGCGACCCATATACTATTCATTATTAAAAATTCCGCAATAAAGCCACTAGTTAAAGGAAAGCCAATACTTGCAAATGCAGCAAAAATAAAAATAGAAGATAAAATTGGTGAATTGTCCATCATCGAGTTTAATTCTTTTATAGATCTTGTACCTTTTGTAGCATGAATTATACCAATTGAAAAAAACAATAAACTTATTGTTAATCCATGCGATATTGTCTGTACTATAGCTCCATTCATACCAATATGATTATGCATAGCTAAAGCAATAAAGATGTATCCTATGTGTGAGAGTGATGCATATGCGGCCAAATATTTAAGATCATCTTGCATCATCGCAGTAAATGCTCCATAAATTATATTTATTGAGGCCAAAATGATTAACAAACTAGAATATTCTACAAAAGCATCACTCATTAAAGGGATTAAAATCTTGATGAATCCTACTATTCCAATTTTCATTAAAATTCCAGCAAAGATTATAGAGCCAGCGGTTGGAGCTGTTCCATGACCATCTGGTACCCATGTGTGAAAAGGCCACAAACCGGAATGAGAACCAAATCCAATTAAAAGCAAAAAATATGCAAACGTGTTAGAAGATATTTTTCTTTCAGACGTCAATAATTCACTAATTGAGAATGTGCCTTCAGAAATCCCAATAATTCCAAGACCTAAAAAGATTAGTGCTGAACCAGATAATAAATAGAGTGTTATCTTGTACGCACCATAATTCTTTGTACCCACGGATAAAGAATTCAATATCTTTGAGAACGGACCGGAGACTTCTCTCGGTAAGGCATATCCCCAATTCATTACAATTAAGAACATTGGTACAATCGCGATTTCATAAAAAAGAAAAAAGACAAATAGATCATCGGCGAGGATTAGTCCATAAATTCCAACAGAAATTATAGATATAAGAGTGTTGATTTCGCTTAATCTCTTTTCGGTCTTCAATGTTGAAAAAAGAGCAACTATTATCGTAATATTCGATAAAATTAAAAGTGCTATTGATATTTTAGTTACGCTAAAACTCATTGAAACGTTTAAGCTAGGAAATAAATCATAGAGCTTAATGAGTTCTTGATGTGTATTTTTTATGATTAAATCATTCTGATTGATATATATAGCTATTATCAGCAAGGTTATTAAAGAAGAAAAAATTGGTAAGTATTTTACTATTCTATCTTTTGAAGAATAAAGATTAATCAGCAGTGATACCAATAAGGGTATCAATAGTATTGATAATAAAAACGTCATGAATGAATTCCTATCGAAGAGATATTGCTTATTGCCCCCATTATGAGAATTAAGAAAATAAAAAAGATAATCATTCTAATAGCATATTTTCTGGTCGTACCATCTTGCAGACCCATAAGGCCTTTAGAAATATCCAATAATTTGATAGGTAGATAATTTATCAATCCATCAATAATATTTCGATCAAACCAAGCAACAAAATTAGATAGTGCTTTAAATACACTCTCATATATTTCGATGTAAATTTTATCTAATTTAAATGTATCAATAGCGAGAGCAGAGATTCCCTTCAAAGAATTAGTTATTTTGCTGGAATAAAAGAAGTTTATTGCAAATGTTAATAAAATTAATATTTGCAGTAATATAATATAAATAATATCAATATTTCGTTCTATCTCTAATAAGGGACTGAGTTCCGAATTCCCATTTGTATATTTAAGGAATATGTCCATTGTAGAAAAGCCGATTAATGAGAGAAAAGCCAAGATAACTAGTGGAGAATAGTAAACCCAATTTAGATCTTTCAAGTTTATTTTACTCAGATTTTTAAATCTTAAATCAGTTATATAAAAATATAATCTTGAAGAATAAAGAGCGGTAAAGAATACGCTTATCAGCAAGATTAATAGCTCGATGTATTTCCCTTGGCGAAGAACTTCATACAAAATGAATTCCTTTGAGAATGAGCCCGTAAAGGAGTATATCGATGACAGAGATAAACATCCTATTAACAATATGATTCCTAGGGGTGATGAAAACCCTATGCTTCCTTTAAGTTTTTCAATGTCGGACGATCCTTTAAATAGTATTATTACTCCTGCATATAGAAACAACATTGATTTGAACAAACTATGAGAGAAGAGATGGAAAAGCCCTAAATCTGAGTTTTGCAATCCGACAGCGACAAACATAAGACCGATATGAGAAATTGTGGAATAAGCAAGAATCTTTTTTAAATCATTCTCGGTAAAGGCCACTATTGAAGCAATAAGAGTTGAAATAAGACCTATATACAATAGAAGATTAGATACGAAACTGTTTACTCCGAGTAACGGAGATATTTTGTATAAAAGAAGTATCCCTGCGACAACCATTGTGGCGGAGTGGATTAGCGAAGAAACGGGCGTTGGGCCTTTCATTGCCTTAGTGAGCCAAATATTAAATGGAAATTGTGCGGATTTCGTCAAGATGCCGATTGAAATACACAGGACTGAAAACTTTAGGGAAGTTGAAGTCGAAAACAAATCGTAATTTTGATTTAGATAATCGATATTTAAGGAATTCATTTCTGAAAAAATTATTATTAAACCACCGAAAAAGAATAGATCCCCCATTCTTGTAATCCAAAATGCTATCGTAGAGGATTTAATTGCCTCGTCATCTTTATTCCAATATCCAATTAAGAAATAAGAAGAAAGACCTAATAATTCCCAAAAAATATAACTCCCAAGTAAGTCATTTGATATAGAAAACAGAAACATCGCGCTTATAAAAATTATTAAAAATAGGAAGTATCTATTGTATCTAGTAGAACCTTCGAACTCTATGAACTTAGAAGAGTAGGCGAGAACAAGAATAGAGATTCCTAAAACGATTAATGATATCAATAAGTAATCTTTGTCAAAAATGAAATCCAAAGAAATTTTGCTCTCATTTATTGAAAAGAATAGAAATGAATGACCTGCTAGTGATGTCCCATATGATGTCAATATAATTATAAGACTGAAGATTGTTAGATATATGATCGAGGGAACTGAAAAACTTAGAGATTTTGGACCCTTGAATATCGCATTTAGGGATACAGCTAGAATTGGAATTAATGATAAATAGATTATTAATTCTTGCACTATTTAAAAATCCTTTAATTTGTTTAAATCATTTATATCGATTGTTTTATTGATTCTTTGATTTACCAGAAAGATTGCTAGGCCTATTGCCACTTCACAGGCTGTAATTACTAAAATAAACAAAATAAAAATATCTGCCGCATCATTTGAATATGATTTGGAAACAGTAATAAAAAACAAATTTATACCGTTTAGAAACAATTCTATTCCGATTAAGATTGATAAAATATGTTTCTTGCTTAAAAGCATAAATATTCCAAGCGAACTAACTAATAGAGCTGTATAGATGAGTATTGAAAACAAATTAATCAATCTCCTCTCTGAATTTTAATAACACCAAGCATCCTACTATGGTTGCAAGAAGGAGAATTGAAGAGAGTTCTAATATTAAAAACCAATCATTAAACAATGAAAAACTTATATTTTCTATTGAGGAACTGGGACCTATTGTAAAATTTTTTTCTAATTCTATGAAAATTTCTGATTCAAAAAGGAAGAAAGACATGCTGATAAAAAACAAAAAAGATACTGAAAGAGCTCTGATTGGACGATGAAAGGTCTCGCCTAAATCCTCATAATCCCAATTCCTGGTTAGAATAATAGCAAAAAGAAATAAAATTAATGTTCCACCTGTATATAAAAGTATTTGTACTGTACCCAGCAAAGGTGAACCGATTAATATAAAGATGAAAGCTATTAGAAAGAGGGTAGATCCAAAGAAAAAAGCAGATCTTATTATTTTGGAACTCATACAGGTTGTAAATGCAGATGAGATTGTGAGTATGCAAAAAATTACCAATAAGATTTCAACCATTGTTATTACCTGAATCTGGGCCATAAGTATTTTGCAAAATGCTACCCTTAGCCCACGATTCTTCGTATTCCGATGCATTTTTTAACATTTTTGATTTTGTTAAAAATAAATCTGATCTCAGAGTTACAGGTTTTTCCGGGGTCTTCATCATTATGATTGCATCCACAGGGCAGACCTGAACGCATAATTCACACTGTATACAGCTTTGTAAATCTAAATTAAAAATTTTTGCCCAACCTCTACCATCTCTTTTTTCGATTTCGATTTCTATAATTTGAGATGGGCATATTCTTTCACATAATTTACAAGCAATACAATCTTCATCCCCAGTCTCTTTATCTACCGTTAATCCGAAAGTTCCCAATCTGAATCTTTCAGGGATATCCCTCCTCTCCAATGGATAATTAATTGTTACCGGTTTTTTGGGAATATTTTTAAGAGTAAATCTTAGATTCCTGAAAATGTTTTTTGCTAAATCAATTATATCCATCTCAATTAAACTCAGAAAAATATTTCGTCAAACATGCTATTAGCAATACGACAAAGGAAATCGGAATTAATTTTGACCAATTAAATCTTAATAGTTGGTCGATTCTAATTCTGAAAAAACTCCATCTAACAAATACAATAAAAGTAAAAAATACCAATGATTTTATAACTATTATTAAGTTTGATGTTATGAAAGGACCATGTGGACCACCAAAAAAGATTATTGATCCCAAGACAGAAATACCAAAAAGATGTACATATTCGGCTAAGTAAAATAAAGCAAATTTTATTCCTGAATATTCAGTCGTATAACCAGAAACAAGTTCTGATTCAGCTTCGGATAAATCAAATGGTATCCTATTGCCTTCTGCAAGAGCCGAAATGAAAAAAATAACAAAACTAATCTGACCTAAGCCAGGACTGAAGATAAACCAAATATTTTTTTGAGACTCGATTATGTCTCCAAAACTTAAACTCCCAATGAGGATACATGGTATTAAAAGTGAAATTACTAGAGGAATTTCGTATGATATTATTTGTGCTACACTTCTCATGACTGATATTAGTGAGTATTTATTACTTGAAGACCAGCCAGATACAAATATACCAACAATGATTAGAGAACTTATGGCGATGAACAACATTAAGCTTAAACTAGCGTTTATCATTGGATTATCAAAGTAAAACGGCAACAGAGCGAATGCTGATAAACTGACAACCATTACCCATATAGGGCCAAAATTAAACAGCAAGGAATCAGAACTGCTTGGTTTCGAATCGTCTTTTGACATCAATTTCAAAGCATCGGCCAGTGGTTGCAACCAACCATGAGGTTTGCCCACAAGATATGGTCCAATTCTTGATTGCATTCTTGCTGCAATTTTTCTTTCAAGCCAGACTAGATAAGCAACTATCAATATAAGAGTGGTGATAGATTGAAAAATTGGCTTACTAAAACTCAAAAATTCGATAAACACTATCGATCCACATCTCCAAATACTGGATCCAGAGAACCGAGAATTGTAACTGAATCCGCAACAAAATTTCCTGGCAATATTTTTTCAATTATTGATAAATTAGAAAATGAGGGCGATCTAATCTTCATTCTATAGGGAATTGAGCTCCCATCTGAAACGATAAAGAAACCCAGTTCGCCCCTTGGAGATTCAACGGATGAATAGAAAGAACCTTTTGGGGGCTTTAAAAGTTTGGCACTTTTAAAAGGTTTCCTTGAGCTAAGATCACCGGAAGGGATACCATTGATGATTTGTTCTATAATTTTTAATGATTCGAGATTTTCTTTCATTCTGACTATAGTCCTGTCATAAGAATCTCCATTTGTTCCCAATGGAATATCGAAATCTAATTCATCGTAACATTCGTATGTTTGATTCCTACGGATGTCAAAATTTATACCCGATGCTCTTGCAACCGGTCCTGAACAACCGGCCTCTTGCGCAAGCTGTGCAGAGATTACGCCAATACTTTTTGTTCTTTTTATAAAAATTTGATCTTTAGAAATTACGTCGTTATATTCGATTAGAATTGGTCTTATATATTTAATTAAATCATTAATTTTTTTTATTACATCTATTTTGACATCATATCTTACACCACCAATCTGATTTATGTTGGTATGAAAACGAGTTCCGGTTAATTCTTCCATTATATCTAAGATTTTTTCTCTTTCTCTGAAACAATAAAGAAAAAGACTAGCGCCACCCCCAAGGGATCCTCCAAGATCCAGTCCGTAAGTTCCTAGAGCTACGAGATGAGAACTTATTCTTTGAAGTTCAGCAACCAATACTCTTATATAAGATGCTTTTTTTGGAACTTCAATTTGACACATCTTTTCAACGGTGTTAACAAACCCGAGAGAATTTGATGTTGGTGATAGATAATCGTCTCTTTCAAGAACAGGTGGAATCATATCGTAGTCAAGTACTTCAGTTAATTTTTCTACACCTCGATGTAGATACCCGAGAAAGGCTTCAATTTTGTTAATTCTTTCTCCTTGCAAATAAAGCTTAAGTCTAAATACTCCATGGGTGGCTGGATGTTGAGGCCCCATATTTATTGCTAGGTCACCAAAATCTTTTTCTACAATTTGGTCTTCCAAGATTCATACTCCTCCCTAGTTGGTCTATATGGAGAATTATGTGTATCCATATCGTATTCCTTTTTTAAAGGATGGCCTATCCAATCCTCTGGCATCATTATCCTTTTTAAGTTTGGATGACCAGAAAAACTGATCCCAAACAAATCATATATCTCTCTTTCTTGCCAATCTGCACCAACAAATAGCTCTGATAGCGAATCTATTTCTAAGCTATTCCCAAGATTGACATGGAATTCCATATCTTCACCTAATTTCGTATTAGATATTACGTATGTAAGAGTTAGCCCCTCTTCGAAATCTGTTGCTGTTATGAATTTAAGATATAAAAAATCTTTATTTTTGTATTGTGATGCATAATTTAATAGTTCATTTTTATTTATAAACTTATTTTCTATTAAATTTTTTTGCTTTTTAGTTTTAGTTTTCTTTATATCAATCTGATTTTTACCACCAGTGGATACGTTATATGTAGGGGATATTTTTCCATTTGATATCAAATTCTGGAGCTCCATTATTCCCTCTATAAAATCTTCAGGTCTAGGAGGACATCCAGGAACATACACGTCTACGGGAATAACCCAGTCTACTCCAGGTACCACACTATAAATATGCCTATAGTGATCACCAGATATAGCACAACTTCCTGCAGCAATAACCCATTTGGGAGATGCCATCTGATCATATAATGTTTTTATCCTCTCTGCCATTTTGATGGTAACCGTCCCAGCGATAATCATTAAATCTGACTGGCGTGGCGAGGCTCTTGTTATCATTCCTAATCTATCCAAGTCGTATCTTGATGCAAATGTTGCCATCATTTCGATAGCACAACATGCAAGACCGAATGATAAAGGCCAAAGACTAGATTTTTGTGCCCAATTAAAAAGTTTTGTAGTGCTAGTTGTAAATAAATTAGCTCCCGGAAGCTTCGTAAATGAACCAATGTCCTTTAGAGATTTTTCTACATTTCCCATTTTAAATAGCCTTTTTTATATGCGTATATCCAGCCTATGAATAATATTATTATGAAAGTGATAAATGACAAATAAGATAGTTCAGAAGAATTGCCCAAGCTCAATATCCATGGAAAAATAAAAACTATTTCGATATCAAAAAGAATAAATATTAATGCAATCTTGAAATAAGATACAGGTATTTGTTTCCAAGAGCTCTCAATACTAGGTTCGCCGCATTCGTAAATGGAATCCGATACATTTCTCTTCCTATTAATTACGAATCTAGCCCCTTTTGAGATTAGAATCATAAACAACGGGATGCCAACAATAACGAGAAATACCATAAGAAAATAAGAGTATTGCATCATGATCTTCGCACTATATTTTTAACTGATTATGAATTAATTGCAATATTTTGACTATCTAAAACTAGGGTCATCCTCCTAGTTGCCTACTGATGATTAGATTGTAGACAAGATCAATACTATTATGTATCTCTTTGAAGAAATTATTTATTAATCTTTCTCCCAATTTGATATCTGAAAAATCCTGAAGGTCTTTCTTTTTGCACAAAGGCCCATTCTCTATTTGTATTCTATTGATTATTTCATCTATCTCTGAAGAGGGCATACTTTCGAGAAGAGCCAAATCTTGTACATCAATTTTTAATTCATCCATTCTCTTTATTAATAATGGAGTTAGGTTTTTAATTATTGATGGGTAATCACACAAACTTTTATTAAAAATATCAAGAATTATATTGTCTTTCATGATTTGAATTTATGAATATTGGATATTGTTAAAGATAAGAGTTCTATTGTAGATTTTATATCTTTTAGCAAGCAAACGGAACTAGGACTATGAAGATATCTTACCGGAACAGATAATACTGTGGCTTTAGATCCTGACCCGGTGACTTGAAAAGCTGTAGAATTTGTTCCCCCCGCATTCTTTGCGGTTAATTGATAATTTATTTTTTTTGATTTAGCTAATTTTTGGATGAAATCGTTCAAATCTCTATCTGCAATTAGATATTTATCAGAAATTCTTATTTCAGGACCCCTACCTAGTGCAGCTAAAGTTTTGTGATTTGGTACTCCAGGTAAATCATTTGATACTGTTCCCTCTAGGGCTATTGAAAAATCGGGATTAACTCTTGAGTTGATAATTCTTGCACCTCTAAGACCCATTTCTTCTTGGACTGACGCCGATATCACTAATTGACATTTAAGATTTTTCTTGTTGATTTTTTTGACTGTTTCAATTGCTACAAACAATCCAACTCTATCGTCTAAAGCTTTCGATAGAACTCTTTGATTATCAATAATGCATTTTGTTGAAAAAGTTACGGGGTCTCCAACTTTTACTAAAGTTTGCAATTTTTTGTAATTTATACCGCTATCTATAATGCAATCATCAATTTCGGGTGCGGAATCACCATCTTTTCTAATGTGAGGAGGTGCTGCCCCCACTGTAACTTCAATCGAATTCTCTCCCCAAATTGTAAGTCTTTGACCATAAAAAAGCTTGGGATCAATTCCACCCAAAGGAATGACCCTTATTAATCCACTTTCTTCAACATGAGAGACGATAAATCCAACCTCATCCATATGTGCATCTACAAGAATCGTGGCACCACTTTTACCATTAATCATGAATATGGCGTTACCCATAGGATCAATGATAATTTCATCAGAAAGTTCTTTTAATTCTCTTTTGACTATCTTCCTTATATTTTCCTCATGCCCAGGCACTCCAGGTGCATCACAAAGCTCTTTCAGTAATTCTAAATCCATTTAGTTATTATATATAAATAAAGTTTATAAAGTTGAAATTTTTTGTAATTTTTTAAAGGCAAATAATTGATATTTAGTGTAATGCTAGAGTATTTGCTAGCAATTATTTTATCTCTGCAATAACTCTATTTTGTATCCATCAGGATCTTCAACAAATGCTAATATAGATTTACTTCCTTTCATTGGACCTGGCTCTCTAGTTATTCGACCACCCTTGTTCTTTATTTCCTTACATACGGCATATATGTCATCAACGCCGAGGGCTATATGACCAAAAGAATTACCGAGTTCATAGTTGTCTACTCCCCAGTTGTAAGTTAGTTCTAGAAAAGGTTCTTCGTCAGATTCATGTATAGAGAGAAAGGCTAAAGTGAATTTGCCATGGGGATAGTCTATTTTTCTTACAAGTTTTAATCCTATCGTCTTGGTGTAGAAATCGATTGATTGATCAAGATTTCCGACTCTTATCATTGTGTGCAGGAACTTCATTTTTTAGATTTTAATTTATCAACCATATTAAGTAAAGTTATATATCATGAAGGTTTTATTGAAAATTGCTTCTTTAGAAAAAAAATATAATGAGAATGTTGTTTTTACATCCTTAAGTTTTGATATTCCTGAAAAATCGATTTTCTGGATTAAGGGTATTAATGGATCTGGTAAAAGCACATTAATGAAAATACTTAGTTCTCAGATTGAAGATTATCAAGGGGATATCTGGTATTCCGAAAAAAATATTAAAAAATTCGATTATAAAATTTATAATGAAATTTTTTATTTGCCCACATCTCCAAATTTATACGATTCTCTATCTGCTAGAGAGAATATAGATTTTTTTTCAAAAATTTTTCTATCAAAAGGATTGAACAACAGAGCTCATTTGATTGATGCTTTCCAAGTCGAGAAACACTTGAATAAAAGAACAAATGAATTATCTGATGGTATCAAAAAGAAAATATCACTGATAATATCATTTCTAATCAATCCCAAGGTTTTAATATTTGACGAACCTTATAATTATTTAGATGCTAGCTCTGTTGAAAGTCTGAATAGGGTAATTAAAGAATACAATGATAGTGGGGCGACCTTCGTGATTTCAGATAATTCTTCATTGATTAGCAAGTTGAAACCAAATGGGTCTTTAGGGTTGGAAGTCTAATGATAGATAAAAAAAATTTTTCGATTATTTATATGATTTTAGAGAAAGACTTTGTCAGCGAATTCAGAGACAAATTAAATTTAATGTATTTTTTAATATTAGCTCCAACAATATCTCTGATTTTATTTATTTTTAATAACTCTGATGATTTTCTTTACTTATATTTTTTGTCGGTTCTAATCGTTAGTCTTTTGACTAATCAAAGAATCTCTAGGCAAGAAATTTCACCAAACGGAGACCTAATTCTCATCAATATCCCTATAGATTTATCAATTTTCTGCTTATCAAAAATTTTATTTGCTTTCATACTAAATATCTTTATAAATTTAATCGTATTTTCAACATTCTTTCTGATATCCAATGGATTATTCTTCGATGATTTAAAAAATTTTACAATATTATCGATATTTTTCTCTCTGGGATTATCAACTATTCTAACGATGTTTTCTTTGATGCTTGAGAGAATCAAAGCGGAAGGGCAATTTATGCTTATAATGATATATCCACTTATTGTTCCATTTCTCATATTGGCAAAGAATTCGTTAATTGAAATCAATTACATGGATTTCATGGAATTTATTAATTCTTTTTCTTTACAAGTACTTATAGCGTTCGATATACTTCTTCTTGCAATTTGCCCAATCCTCTTTAGTTATTCTGTCAGAAGGTGATATATGTTTGCATTTTTGTCTAGAATTAGTTTTACACTTTTAGTAATTTTAATGACTATTAGTATCTACATGATTTTTAACTATGCCCCAAAAGAAAAAATCATGGGTGATGTTCAAAGAATTTTCTACTTTCATATGGGTTCTGTTCTAGTTTTCACTCTTGCATTCATCGCCAATTTGGTTTATTCGATTAAGTTCTTATTAGATAATAACAATGAACATTCAAGAATTGCTTATATAAATGCCGAAGTAGGCGTACTCTTCACATTATTGACAATCGTGACTGGAATGTTTTGGGCTAAGCCCGTTTGGGGAGCTTGGTGGACATGGGACCCTCAGTTGACAACTACATTTATCTTATTCCTTTTATATTTTTCATATTTAGTTTTTCATAAATTATCTACTAGAGCTGGAGTTCCAAAATATGCCGCAGTTTTCGCAGTAATAAGTTTCATCGACTTGCCAATAGTTTATATATCCGTAAGAGTGATGAGAGGTATATCGCCAGTGGTTTTTGGAGGAGAAGGAGGTGGTATTTCTCCAGCAATGATGAATACATTGCTTGTAACTTTGGGGGCTTTCCTTTTTTTATATATCGTTTTGATTAATTTAAGATCAAAGGTAGATAAAAAATGATTCGAAGTTAGAATAATTGTGATGATTTTTATAATTGACTCCCTAGAACATCTTTTTTACTCTCAATTCGCTTTCTGGATCATAATATTCGCGTATCTTTTTTATATTAATAGGAAGATTAATAGGAAAGACTGATTCATGAACCCTAAAGCGAAAATCAAGATAGTAGCGGTTGCTCTAATACTTTTTTTTTCATTTCTCACATTTAAAGCCGTTAAATCTTCTTTGGTTTATTACTTAACTGTATCTGAGGTACAAGAAAGAGAATCTTTTAGCAAGCTTAAACGACTAAGGGTATCTGGAGTTGTGGAGAGAGGTTCGATTAAGAGGAACGAAGATGGATCGATATCTTTCATTATAAGAGATAAGGAATCCACAATTTATGTTCAATATAAGGGTGTAATTCCAGATGTATTTCGAGATGAAGTACAAGCAGTCGTAGAGGGAACAATAGAAGATAAAGTTTTTTTAGCCAATAAATTATTTGCTAAGTGTCCAACGAAATATGAAGATGATAAATTAGGAAATAATAGGTTAAGTTTTGTTCAATAACATTGGGGAAACCGCATTATTTCTATCTTTTCTAATTAGCATTCTAGGACTTTTTTCTTTTTCAATTGGTATTTTAAAGAAAGACGACAAATTGATTCATATTGGTTCAAGGTGTGTTGTTTCAACTTTTTTTTTAGTCACAATTTCACTTATCTCTTTAATTTATTTGTTAGTGACTAAAGACTTTAGTAATTTTTATGTTGCCAAGAATACAAGCAACGATCTCTCTGCTCTATATTCTTTTACAGCATTGTGGGCAGGACAAGAAGGGTCTTTGTTGCTTTGGTCTTGGATTCTTTCCATATATATTTTTCTACTAACCATTTCCAAATCAAAGAGCAAGCTAATACCAGCGGCCCAGAACGTAATCTTGTTCGTCTTAGGTTTTTTCATATTCCTAATTGTTTTTATAGAGAACCCGTTCGAATTGTTATTGCAACCACCAACTAATGGAAGAGGGCTAAACCCCATTTTGCAAAATATTTATATGGCCATACATCCTTTAACTTTATATGTTGGGTACATTGCACTAACCGTACCTTTTGCTTTCTCTATCGCTTCTATTCTATCAAAAGATGGCTCTGATGATTGGATAAAGCTCTCAAAGAAATGGACCTATTTTAGCTGGATTTTCTTGTTAGGTGGCCTTCTCTTAGGTTCTAGATGGGCTTACCTGGAATTAGGATGGGGTGGCTATTGGGCTTGGGATCCAGTTGAGAACGTGGCCTTGATGCCATGGCTTGTTTTGACAGCCTTTATACACTCATCAATGGCACAAGAGATGAGAAGTTTATTAAGACGATGGAATATCGTTTTAATGTTTTTGGCATTCTTCCTATCAATCTTTGGAACTTTTATTACTAGAAGCGGACTGATTTCCTCAGTACACTCCTTTGCTCAATCCAAGATAGGAATCTATTTTATAATTTTTATATTATTAATTACAATAGTCTCAGTCTTTTCCTATCAAAAAAACAAAAAATTTCTTCTATCAAAAGAAGATATAACGTCACTTGTTTCGAAAGAGAATTTCTTTATTTTTAATAATATTTTCTTTCTTGTCATAACTCTAACTGTCTTTCTCGGGACGATATTCCCGATTCTCTCTGAAGCTGTAACAGGAGAAAAGATATTAGTTGGACCAAGTTTCTACAATCTAGTTAATTTCCCAAATGTCTTATTACTTATGCTTCTGATGTCTATTGCCCCTATAGTTCCATGGAAAAAAGGAAATTTGGCAAATTTATATAAATTCGTTTTTATCCCTCTTTTAATTTCTCTTGTAAGTGGAATTGCTACTTTTATTTTATTGAATGAATTAAAAACTTCTTTGGTTGTTCTTTTATCTATTCTTGTAGTTGCTGTAATGCTAAAGGAAATAATAATTGATTTTAAAGTTCAATTACAAGATAGAATGGAAATAAAAAAAATTATTACTCTAAAAGCCAGAAGATATTGCGCATTTTTAGTTCATTTTGGGATAATTGTATTGATTCTTGGTATTAATTTCTCTTCTGTTTTTGCTTCGAAATATGATGTTAGTTTAGAAAAAGGAGAAACTGCTATTTTCGAAAACTATAAAATTGAATTGATTGATACTTATAAAAAAGAAAATGAAGCCAAAAGTATATTAGGTGCAATACTGATACTTCATGATGGGGGTAAGACATATATATTAAATCCAGAGCAAAATAATTATAAATATGAGGGTAACAGAGAAATTAACAAAGAGACCGAAGTAGCAATCTATTCAACTCTAACAAAAGATTATTATGTCATATTAGTTGGTGAGAATTTAAAGGGTAACTTTAATTTTAAGATTCATATCAACCCTATGGTCTCGTTGATATGGATTGGAAGTTTAATATCTATAGTTGGTGGAATTATATTATTTGTTAGAAAAAGAGAAATAAATGATTAATTTGATATTTTCATCCTTTGTTACGATTATTGTATTGGGATATATTTTTTATCCTATTTTCAAAAAAAACAGTAAAAAAATCAAAGAAATTGATTGGGATAAATAAATTCCATGGATACAAATAATTTTAAATACTTTCTACTTTTATTCTTTTTAAATTTCTCTATTTTTACCCCGTCGAATCTTTATGCTGAAGAAGATTTGGGTCAAAAACTTTTTGTGGAAAAAAGATGTGTTAGCTGTCACGTGATAGGTAGAGGTAGATTCGCAGGACCAGATTTGTATCACATTCTTGATAAATATTCCGATGAAGAAATCATTTCTTGGATTATCAATCCTCAATCTATGTATAAAAAATATTCAAAAACACCAATTAACGATGGCTACCCGCCCATGCCGAATCTAAATGTGAATCGATCTGAAGCAAAACTTCTCCTCAGTTATATTAAAGAAATTAAGAAAGAAATTAAACGAAATTCTAAAGTTCGAATTAGTGGGAAAATTAATAATTTTACTACGGACAAATTTCTTGATAACCAAGAAATTGAGCTAATGGCTCTTCTGGCGGATAAGGTTCTATCTAATAAAAAAACATTGATTAAAAATGGAAATTTTCAGTTTTCTGACCTACCTGGAAATTCAGCATATAAAATTATTTTGATGCACGATGGAATTGAATATTCTACGGATAAATTTTATTTTCTCCCTACCGAAAACGAAAAGAAAATAAATCTAACTGTTTTCGATACGACGCAGGATAAAAAAGAAATAAAAACAGACTCTGTTCATCTCATAATTACCTATGACAAAGGTTCTAAATCCATTACTGTCGCAGAAATTATAAATATCAAAAACTCTTCAAGAAATATTTTTATAGGATCAAATGATTTTAAGGAAAAGATTAGAAAAATTAATTCTTATTCATTGTTTCCAGATGCCACCAGCCTTGGTTTTCCACATAGAGGTGAAGAGACCTTTGTAGTCTCAGATAATAAAGTTACAGACACCTTGCCCATGCCACCAGGAAATAGAAGAGTCGTACTTACATACAGTATAAAATTGAACTTATTGTCAACGACTATATCGAAGATATTTTTTAATGATATTGACAGTCTGACGATTATTGTTCCAGAAAACATATTATCTTTTGATATCCAAGGTTTGGAATATACAAAAAAAGAAACTCACATCAAAGAACTAGTTGATGAAAAATATACTACATATTCTATTAAGAATATAAAGAAGGGGGATACTCTTAATCTTAAATTTAAAAAATATGATATTTTTCTAAATACTAAAAGTGTGGTAGGGATAATTTTTCTTATCTTTATCTTGACAGCCCTGGGATTTACAATATTCAAAAAAGGAGTTAAAAAATGAACCAATATATATTGAAGCTACTTATTTCATCTGCGGTAATAGTTTTAGCCTCGGAGATATCTAAACGAAGCACAGTTCTTGCCGCACTTATAATAGCTCTTCCGTTGGTATCACTTATTACATTTTCTTGGATTTATTATGAGACAAAAGACACTGAAAGGATTGCAAATCTAAGTCTAGAGATACTATATTTTGGTCTAGCTACTGTCCCCATGTTTCTACTTTTGCCTTATATGCTTAGAAATGGATATTCATTCCTAATTACAATGATTTGTTCGTGTGGTGTGACTGCGTTAGCTATGCTTTCTGTTAAATATTTCTTCTTAAGAACTTAGAACAAACAATCGACTGTAAGAAAGGGTAGACGTAGAAGAATGTATGTTGATAGAATTACTTAAAATTAGGTTTCAGATGCTGACTCAGCTAGTCCTATAGTTTACAAAATCATTGACAATCATTTTTACTAAACCTACACCCAGTATAAGCGCTGTGGTCGATTTTAACACAGTATTTCCTAGTGATACATCTATAAAATCATTATCTCGCGCTAAACCAACTTCTTTATTACTAAACCCACCTTCGGGACCTATAATGATTGATATGCTATCGGGTTTATCAAACGAAACTTTGGTTATCTTGTTTTTGCTATTTTCATAAAAAATTATTTTTAAATCAGATTTATTATCTCTGAATATATCCGAGTAGGAGATCGGCTCTAATATTTCCATAAAATCATTTCTCCCACATTGCTTGGTTGCACTTTCAGCTATATCTAGCCATCTTTTTTTTACTTGTTCGGGTTTTTTTATTGTTCTTTCGGATACTACTGGTATCAATCTCTTGACTCCAAGTTCAACTGATTTTTCTATAATGTCTTCTATAGCTTTTCCTTTAGGTAAGCACTGGTACACATCAATATTGCAACCCAGTTCTTTTTGTGGAATTAAATATTGGACTTCAACCGTTAAATATTTTTTTTTAATTTCTACTATTTTGCAAAAAAATTCATTTTCTTTGTTATCAAAAATTATTATGTTATCACCAATTTTATGTTTAAGAACGGTTATACAGTGATGAAAATTTTCACCTTCAATTTTTAATTCTTGGTCTCTATTTATTTTCTTATCAACAAAAAATCTGTTCATTTCTTATTAAATTTTACAATCTCTTTTATTAAATTATCTATAGTGTATTTATTGCAAATCAGAGTAGGCCTTATTTTGTACTTTCTTAATGTTTTTGCTGTTATTGGGCCGATACAAACATAAGCTATATTTTTTTGTCTTTTAATCTTTACTGGACTTACATATTTAAAGAAATTATCTACAGTGGATGAACTTGTAAAAGTTATGTAGTCGACTCTCTGATTATAAACACTATTCTGAATTTCTTTTTTATTTTCTTTTGAAGGTAAAACAGTATCATAAATCTTAAGTTCTTTAACTGTATTTCCCATAAACCTTAATTCTTTAATTAAAGTGTCCCTTGCCATTGCGGCTCTTGGGATAAATATTCTAGATTGTTTAACTTTATTTTTTTTAAAAGCGGTAATTAATCCTTCCGCAGAGAATTGCTCCGGTACCAGATTGACATTCAGCTTTAATCTGTTGATTGCTTTTTTTGTTTCTGAACCAATTGCTGCTATCTTTAGATTGCCTATCTTTCGTATATCTTTATATTGTTTAACAAATTCATCGAAAAATATTTCTACAGAATTTACACTGGTGAAGACAAGCCATTCATAATCAGAAATGCTTTTTAAATTTGTTTGAACATATCCTGACGGTTTAGGTTTGATTTCGATTGTTGGAATTTCTATTGCATTTCCGCCGAGATTCATTATTTCTTTTGATAAAGCACTAGCATTTTTTCTTGACCTTGTTACGACTATGTTCTTTCCAAACAGTGGTTTTTTCTCGAACCAGTTTAATCTTGTTCTTAGTTTGCATATTTCACCAATGATTATTATTGATGGGGACTTGATTTGATTAACTTTGATTTTGTCGAATATGTCTTCGAAGTCCCCTACGACTGTTTTTTGGGCAGGGTAGGTCCCCCAATGAATTGCAGCTATATTAGTTTTCTTTGACATGCCATTGGAGATTAAATTGCTTAGATTCTTTCTAAGATTTTTTGTTCCCATTAAAAAGACTATAGATTTCATTTTTGACAGCCCACCCCAATCGATTGAACTCCCGTTTTTTTCTGGATCTTCATGACCAGTTACAATTGCCAATGTGCTTGTTAATGCTCTATGGGTGACAGGGATTCCAGCATATGCTGGTACTGCAGTGGCAGATGTAACACCGGGAACTATTTCAAATCTGATTTTATTTCTTTTAAGTTCCTCAGCTTCTTCTCCACCTCTGCCGAATAGAAAAGGGTCCCCACCTTTTAATCTGACAATTTTCTTGAGGCCACTTTTGGCAAGTTTTACTAACGTTTTGTTGATTTGATTTTGACTTAGAGTCTTGAATCCTAAGCGTTTACCGGCGTTAATAATTTTACAGTTCTTTTTTGTCAAACCTAAAAAGGAATTATTAGCCAAATAATCGTATACAATAGCATCAGCCTCGCTGATTAATTCTTTGCCTTTGACCGTTATTAGTCCAGGGTCGCCTGGACCAGCACCAACGATATATACGATTGATTTCATATGAGGAAAGCAAACCAAAAAGGCATTAAAAAGTCAATTGTCTTATAATCCGTTAGAATAAATCATGTGAGTTCTCTTTTTAATATACATGTTAATTACGAACCTCAAGGTGACCAACCGTCAGCTATTGATAAACTTTCTAAAAATATAATAGCTGGTGAAAAAGAACAAACACTTTTGGGAGTTACTGGAAGTGGAAAGACTTTTACAATTGCAAATGTTATCGAGAAAGTTAACTTGCCTACACTTGTTATAGCCCACAATAAAACCCTAGCGGCCCAATTATTTGAAGAATTTAGGGGAATCTTTCCCAATAATGCGGTTCATTATTTTGTTAGCTACTACGATTATTATCAGCCCGAAGCGTATGTGCCATCGACAAAAACATATATAGCCAAAGATTCAAAAATTAATGATCAAATTGATCAATTAAGACATGCATCAACTAGTGCTTTGTTTAACAGAAGAGATGTCATTATTGTTTCAAGTGTTTCTTGTATTTTTGGTATAGGATCACCGAAAGATTATTTCGAAATGATAACAAAACTAAATATTGGAATGAAATTATCAAGAGATGAACTATTGAAAAAATTGACGGAGGTACGATACTCAAGATCTCGTGCAGAACTTAATCGAGGAAACTTTAGAGCAATCGGTAACTACGTAGACATTATGCCATCGAATGTTGAAGATAGAGCTGTAAAAATAAAATTTGATGGAGATTCTGTATCAAAAATCTACGAAGTAGATTCTTATACCTCCGAGGTAACCAGAGAAGTAGAATCAATTATTTTGTTCCCAGGATCGCACTATGTAGTTGAAAAATTGACTACCGAAAAAGCTATTAAATCGATTAAAAAGGAGTTGCAAGAGCAGAAACAATTCTTTAAACGGGAAAGAAAATTAGAGGAAATGAAAAGGCTCGAAGAGCGTACCATAAGAGATTTAGAATTAATGGAAATTATGGGTTATTGTCCTGGTATAGAAAATTATTCTAGGCATCTTGACCAAAGAAAAAAAGGCGAGCCACCATTCACTCTAGTTGATTATTTTCCCAATGATTTTTTATTGATAATAGATGAAAGTCATCAAACGATTCCCCAAATAAGAGGGATGTATGAAGGAGATAGAAGTAGAAAACAGACTCTTGTCAATCACGGATTCAGGCTTCCTTCGGCTCTGGACAATAGACCATTGAATATAAAAGAGTTCGAAAAGAAAGTGAATCAAATCATCTATGTTTCTGCTACACCTGCCAAGTATGAGATTGAAAAAAATCCAGCAAATGTTGTGGAACAAATAATTAGACCTACCGGCCTGATTGACCCAGAGATTGAGGTGAGACCGGCAAAGAATCAAATTGATAATTTATTTGTTGAGATGAATAAGGCAATACGTAAAAAAGAAAAAGTCCTTGTAACTACTTTAACAAAAAGAATGGCCGAAGAATTAACTGCCTACTTCAGAGATTTAGGTTTAAGAGTGGAATACATGCACTCAGACATAAAAACCCTTGAGAGAATTAAGATTATTAAGAGTCTCAGAAGCGATAAGTTTGATGTACTTGTAGGAATAAATCTTCTTAGGGAAGGACTAGATATTCCAGAAGTTTCATTGGTGGCAATTTTAGATGCTGACAAAGAAGGTTTTCTGAGATCTGCAACATCTCTCATTCAAATATTTGGTAGAGCTTCAAGACATATAAACGGCAAGGTGGTAATGTATGCGGAAGAAATAACAAAATCAATGGAAATAGCTATAGAAGAATCTGCAAGAAGAAGAACAAAGCAATTGAAATTCAATAAAGATAATAAAATAACCCCAAAATCAATAAAGAAAAAAATTGATTCCGATATTTCTTCAATCTACAATATTGATTATCACGAAATCGACCTAGAGCAAGATTTTAATATACCCCCTCACAAAATACCCGCTGAAATCTCCCAATTAAAAAAAGAAATGGATAATCTTTCAAAAGAATTAAAGTTTGAAGAGGCAGCTCGAATACGAGATAGGATTAAGAAGTTAAAAAAATTAGAATTAACATTTGCCGAGGAGATTGCATAGTACAGTCCAAATGTTATTATTAATATTTATTTGACTGAAGCGGGCATGTCCCGCTTCTTTTTTATGAGGAAGTAAATTGAAAAAAAATTCAAAGGAGCGAATTATAAATTTATTGGACACAGCATGTGTTAATAATGGGTACGAATTGATTGACGTTCAATTTCTAAATTTGTCTTCAGGTTTTAAATTAGTAGTTTATATCGATAAACCAAACGGTATAGGTATCGATGACTGTGTAGAATTCAACAATACAATAGACAAAACTGACGGTTTTGATGAATTAATTGGTTCACCATATTCACTTGAGGTATCATCTCCAGGACCCAAAAGACCACTGAAATCGATGTCTGATTTTATGCGATATCAAGGAAAAAGAGTTACAATCAAACTTTCAGAGCCTCACGAAAGCAAAAAAAATGTATTCATCGGTGAAATTGAATCCGTGAGAAAGAAACAAATTGGAATTAATGATAGCGGAAAACTATACACAATTGAGTATAGGACTATTGAGAAAGCAAATTTGAATTTATAGGAGTGTTATTTAATGAGTAGTGAATTATCACAAGTTATAGAATCGGTATCAAAAGATAAGCGTATTGACAAGGAAATAATACTAGATGCGGTTAACGAGTCGGTTGTTTCTGCCGCGCATAAATTATTAAAAACTGACCCCCTATACAAAGATTTAGAATGCCAGTTCAATGAATACAATGAGTTGGAGCTTTTTGAATTTAAAAAGGTTGTTGATGATGTTTTCGATGCGGATATGGAAATATCTCTTGACGAGGCTAGGAAATTGGACCCAGAGATTCAGATTGATGAGGAAATAGGTGTCAAGCTCAATCCTAGCTATACGAGGATTGCAATTCAAAATGCAAGACAAAAAATTATTCAAAAAATTAAAGAAGCAGAAGCAAAAGTGATCTATGAAGAATTTAAAAACAGGCAAGGAGAGCTTATCAATGGAATTGTCAGGAGAATCGTAAGAGGAACAATTATAGTTGATATAGGAAGGACCGAAGCCATTATCCCCTACGAGGAGCAAGTTCCTAGGGAATATTTTCAACCAAAAGATAGACTAAGGGCCGTATTGCTAAAAATAGAAGAAGATAAAAGAGGTACTCAACTAATAATATCAAGATCACACAAAAATTTTGTGCAATCATTATTTAAGTCGGAAGTTCCAGAAATTGGTGAAGGTATAGTCGAGATTATGGGTATTGCGAGAGATCCAGGGGGCAGGACTAAAATAGCTGTATCATCATCTGATCTTGACATCGATCCTGTTGGTGCATGTGTAGGGATGAGAGGTTCCAGAGTTCAAAATATAATTCAAGAATTAAAGGGTGAAAAAATCGATATTGTTCCATGGTCAATTGATATTGCAAAATTTGCTTGTAGCGCATTATCTCCAGCAAGAGTTAATAAAGTTATTTTGGATGAAGCATCAAAAATTATGGAAGTAATAGTTGATCAGGATCAATTTTCCTTAACTATAGGAAGAAGAGGTCAGAATGTAAGATTGGCCTCTGAATTGACAGGTTGGGAGATAACTGTAAAGACTGATTTACAATTAAAGGAGGAGCAAGAGAATGTTGTCAAATTGCTATTAACTCTTCCAAATATTTCTGAAGTTAATGCAAATTTATTATTTGCTGGAGGATTTCATACTCTAGAAGATATAGCTTTTGGTGACGAATCCGCAATTCAAAAGTCCTCGGGAATTGTCAATGATGAAGATATAATTAAAATTCAACTAGCAGCAAGAACAGCATTGCAAGAAAAATTAAGAAATATTAGTCTAGAAGAAGTTAAGACTGAAGAGACTCCTAAAGAAGAAGTGAAAGAAGAAGTTGTGGCTAAAGAAGAAGTTAAGACTGAAGAGACTCCTAAAGAAGAAGTTGTGGCTAAAGATGAAGAAAGTATTGATGCTGTTGATGAGGAAAATACTGAATAAACAATTTAGGATTATAAACACTAATAATGGATAAAATAAAATTAAAAAATTTAGCAGACGAGATATCAATTGAAGTAAAAGATATCTTAGCAAAATGTAAGGATTTATCGATTATTGCAAGAAGTTCAGCAAGCAACTTAACAGACGAAGAAGCAGACAAAATCAGGATAGCATTTCAAAATAAAAATCCGAGCCCAAACGACAGCAAGTCGCCCAGAGATATAATCAAAAGATCAGGAGCTACTGTTACCATAAGAAGAAAAAAAGCCTCTAAAGATTCTATAAAAGAAAAGGAATTATCAGAAAAAGAAAAAATAATAGATATCGAACAAAACGAAAAAGAAATTATCACTAAAGATCCTGTAGTAACAAAAAAAATATACGAGGTCAAAAGACCAGTAACCCCTGCTAATGTGAAAAAAACATACATCCCACCTTCACCCGATGAAAAAATTGATAAAACCAAATCTAAAAGTGAAAAACCAAATAATAATTTTCGAGATGCAAGCCTAAAATTTGATAAGTCTCCGTTTGGTTTTGGTCAATTACAAGATAAAAGAAGAGACACTAAAGAACTTAAAGATTCTGAAGACAACAAACCAAAAAAGAAAACCAAAATTAAACCTTCTAAGGAAGAAATTATTGATGAAGATGCAATGGATGCATTAAAAAAAGCTGTCAGAGCGAAACTTCCTGGTGGAAGAAAAGAATATTTGATTTCAAACAATTTTCCTAAAAAATCTAGAAATTTAAAAGATTTACATCGTGATGACATTAAAGATACTGATATACAGGATGAATCCAAGAAAGATGTCAGACCTCAAACTAATAAAATTAAAATTCAGGACAAAATTTTAATTACTCTTTTAGCAAGTAAGCTTAAAATTAAGATCAATCAAGTGATTAAAAAAGCAACTGCATTGGGTCTCGATTTGACCGTTAAGGACGAGATCGATTCAGATGAAGCCACAATTATTGCTTCGGAATTTAATTACGATGTAGAAGTTGATACTTATAACGAGAAATTGGTTATTAATCAAGGAATCACTAGAAAAGATTCGGATATTAAAGCTAGACCTCCCATCATTACTGTTATGGGACACGTTGATCATGGAAAAACATCCTTGCTCGACTATATTCGTAAATCAAAAGTTGTGGATAATGAATATGGTGGAATAACCCAATCTATCGGGGCATACAGTTTTTCTTTTGAAGGAGAAAATCTAGTTTTTATCGATACACCTGGCCATGCAGCATTTTCGGCTATGAGATCTAGAGGTGCCAGTATTACTGATATTGTAGTTATTGTGGTAGCCGCTGATGATGGTGTGATGCCACAAACGATTGAAGCAATAAATCATGCCAAATCTGCCAACGTTCCAATAATAGTGGCCATAAATAAAATAGACAAAACGGAATCAAATATTGAGACAATTAAAACCAAAATGTCTGAATATGAACTTACTCCTGAAGACTGGGGAGGTGATACGTCTTTCGTTTCTGTTTCCGCACTTAATGGAACTGGAGTAGATGATTTACTAGAATTAATTGTTCTACAATCAAAGATAATGGAACTCAAAGCAAACATTAAGATCCCTTCGTCTGGGTACGTACTTGAATCTTCTCTTGATAAAGGGAAAGGTGTTGTCGTAACACTGATTTCCAAAGAAGGAGAGCTTAAAAGAGGTGATATTATTCTTTGTGGAACAAACTCTGGTAAAATTCGTGCTCTTATTGACGATAAAGGCAAGTCGTTAGATTCGTCAGGCCCTTCTTTCCCAGTTGAGATCTTAGGTATCAACGGTCTTCCCGATGCTGGAATGCCTTATAATATAGTCAAAAATGAGAAAATAGCTAAAGATATAATTAGAAATAGATTAGCTGCAATCGAAGACGAAAAAGCTTTCAAGTTTCATACTATTGATCTTGATTTTATTAATTTAGATTTAGAACAAAATAAAATCAAAGAACAACCATTTATAATTAAGGCTGCCACTCAAGGCTCGTTAGATGCTTTGGTTTCAGCTTTATATAATTTTGAGTCAGAAAAATGTAGAGCTAAGATTGTACACTCCGGAGTTGGAACAATTAATGAGTCAGATTTTATGCTTGCTGAGTCAACAAATTCCATAATACTTGGTTTCTCAACCTCTCTTGAATCAAAGGTTAAGGTATTGCTTGATAAATCTTTAGTGAGATGTGAAACATATAAGATAATCTACGAAATCTTAGATAGGATTAAGGAGATACTCGAAGGACTTTTAGATCCAATTTTAGAAGAAAGAATTGTTGGACATGCAGAAATTAGAGAAATATTTAATCTTTCTAAACAAGGTAAAATTGCGGGTTGTTTTGTGAGCGATGGAAAGGCAATCAGGGGACATAATATGAGGATAAAAAGGGATAACGAGATATTATTTGAGTCAACAATAATTTCTCTCAAAAGATTTAAAGATGATGTTAAAGAAGTTGCAAATGGCCTTGAATGTGGAATCGGGTTTGATAATGTGGGAAATATTGGAGAAGGAGATGTAATTGAAATATATACTTTTGATAAAATTGCTCAGAAGATATGATGTTCGATAATCTTAGATAGGTAAAGAAGGTTTAGGGAGCTTTTCGTACGTCTCCTATATTTGGAAGATTCGAGGCGATTGATTCCAGCCAATTGATTAATGCAAAATTCTACTCTCTCAGATATAAAAGGAATTATAGAAACAAAAAACAACATATTGATTGTTTCTCATTACAGTCCTGATGGAGATGCTATAGGATCGTCTCTTGCTCTTTCCGATTTTCTTGATTCCATAGGAAAAAAGTCGTTTATTTATAATAGGGATCAAATTCCAAATTATCTTGATTTTTTAGATTATAAAAATTTTTACAACACCACAGAAGCTTTTCCGCAAGATTTTGACTTACTAATTCTTTTAGACCTAAATGATTTTGAAAGAACTGGTGAAGATATGGAATCTTACATAAATTCTAATTTTGTGAATGACAAAAAATCTATAGTTGTAATCGATCATCATGAAAATCCTACAATAAATAATGCAAATCTACATATAGATACTGATGCTGCTTCAACAGGAATTTTAGTTTATAGACTTATAAAAAAATTCAACAAAAAGATAAACTCAAAGGTTGCTACAAGTTTGCTCACGACTGTAATTACTGATACTTCATCTTTTAAAAATTCAAATTCAAATACTGAATCATTTATGGTTTCTGCTGAATTGATGGAGATTGGAGCTGAATTAGATTTAATAAATTCAAGAATATTTGCAAATGAAGAAATTAAAAAATTACAACTCAAGACAAAAATATTCTCAACACTAAAATTCGAACAGGAGATTAGGACAGCTATTTGTTTTTCAACTACTATGTTTTACGAAGAAACGAATACTACGAAAGATCATTCAGCAGGTATAGCAAATTCTCTTATTTCTTACTCTAATGTAGAAATTGGAATTTTTATAAGAGAAATCGAACAAAATAAATGGAAAACAAGTTTAAGAACAAATAATTATTGCGATCTTGCTTCTTTTGCAAATAAATTTGGAGGCGGTGGTCACAAAAATGCCGCGGGATTCACGTTTAATGGAGAACTAGAATTGTTAATCAAAAAAATAATTTCCGAACTTAAGCATGGATAAAATACTAATCGTTAACAAGCCTTATGGTCTAACAACATCTTACGTAGTTAATAAACTTAAAAAGCTCTACAATGCACTCAAAGCGGGACATACTGGAACCCTAGACCCGTTGGCAACCGGAGTAATCGTAATATTTTTTGGAAGACTTACAAAATTAATTCCATTCATTGATGAAGAAATAAAAATATATCGAGTTAAAGCCCTTTTAGGTATTCAAACAGATACACTAGATATCTCTGGTAATATTGTATTTACTTCAAAAATAGAAAGTTTGCAATCCGATAAATTAAAATCTGTTATCAAATCTTTTCGAGGTGAATATAAGTATACGCCTCCACAATATTCTGCAATAAAAATTAATGGCGTCCCTGCTTACAAATACGTTAGGAAGGGTCAGAAAATTAGTTTGTCGCAGAGAGTTTCACGAATATACGATATATTGATAAATCATGTTGGAAAATATACATTCGAATTAGAAATACATTGCTCAAAAGGTACTTACATAAGATCATTGATTAATGACATGGGAATTCAATTGGGATCAAATGCTACGGTTTGTAATCTTAAAAGACTAAATAGCGGAATATTTAGCATTGAAGATTCAAACGATTATTTTTCTATACTTAATGAAAATAAAGTTGATTTTTTTAACATTGAGAACATTTTTAAAACTCTCGAAATAGATACAAATTTTCTTAGCTATTTAAGAAACCATCCTAATTATAAAAAAGTACCTTTGCTAAATTTTTTCAGTAAATTAGCAAAGGACATGAGAATTAGATCTGAAGAAAATACCCGTTTTTTATTAACTATTAATCAATCGCCAGTTGGATTGATCAATAACAAATTTGATGATTCTGGTGTATATATCTATTCAGATGTTAAGTTATTTCAAGAAATAACTGAATATACTTGATTTTTCTAAATAATTGATTAATTATTAAGCTATTAAAATTAACGAGGTTGAATTTGTCCGTAAGCATAAAAGAGGTTGTCAGTGAATTTGGTTCTGATTCTAATGATGTTGGATCATCGAAAGTTCAAATTGCTATTCTAACAAAAAGGATAGAAATATTAACAAAGCATATTCAGACTTTTAAAAAAGATAATTCCTCCAGAAGAGGATTGCTTTTGATGATTGAGAAGAGAAGAAAATTGTTAAAATATATCAAAAGACAAAATAATGATGAATATACTGACATTCTTGCCAAGCTTGGCCTGAGAAGGTAGTTATAGATGATTCCTGATACAAAAGTTTCTGAGATTATTGGAAACAAGTCTTATTCGTTAGAAACCGGAAAGCTTGCAAAGCAAGCGGATGGTTCTGTGTTTGCCCAGCTTGGAGATACTCAAGTTCTTGCTACCGTGGTTAGCTCCAATGAACCAGTTGAGGGCGATTTTCTTCCTCTTACAGTTAATTATCAAGAAAAAGCATTTGCCGCGGGCAGAATACCTGGTGGATACTTCAAAAGGGAAGGGAGACCAACGGAATCCGAAACATTAATTTCAAGGTTAATCGACCGTTCCATAAGACCCATGTTTCCAAAGAATTATAATTATCCCACGCAGGTAATAATTACGGTTTATTCTGCTGATGATTCCAACCCCCCTGATGTCCTGGCTATTAGTGCTGCATCGGCTGCCTTAATTGTTTCTGATATACCGTTTGACGGACCTTTAGCTGGAGTAAGAGTTGCGAGAATTGATGGAAATCTGATTTCCAATCCAACTTATGAAGAAATAAAAAAAGCAGATTTAACATTTATTATTGCTGGTAGTTCTGATGCAATATTAATGGTTGAAGGTGGTGCCAATGCTGTTTCTGAAGAGGAAGTAATATCTTCTCTAATGTTTGGACATGATCAGATTAAAGAACTAATCGATTTTCAAAAAAAATTGCTTAATGACCCCATTCTTAAAAGAGACATCCCGGAAAAAAAGACTGATTCTAGTTTATTAAGTCAGGCTCATCCTTTGATTTCAGAAGGTATTAAGGAATCTATAAGGATAAAATCCAAACAAGAGAGGAATTTGTCTATCCATGAAACGTACTCTTCTGCACTAGAAAGTCTTATGGATAATCCAGATTTTGATGAAAAAGATTTTAAGTCTATATTTGAAGACTATAAAAAAACAGCCGTAAGAGAGATGATGATAAAAGATAAAATCAGAATTGACGGAAGAAGGTTTGCTGAAATTAGAGATATCTCATCTGAGATAACTATATTACCTAGGGCCCATGGATCCTCACTTTTTACAAGAGGTGAAACTCAAGCTTTAGTTGCGTGTACATTAGGTACAAAAGAGGATCAACAAAGAATAGATACTTTATCAGGCGAAGTGAGAAGGTCTTTTATGCTTCATTATAATTTTCCCCCATTTAGCGTTGGCGAGGTTTCGATGAGATTAGGCACCGGAAGGCGAGAAATAGGACATGGAGAATTAGCAAAACGCGCCGTAGAAGCGGTATTGCCTGATGAAGATTCGTTTCCATACACCATAAGGATTGTCTCGGATATTCTTGAATCCAATGGCTCGTCGTCTATGGCCACAGTCTGTGGTTCCTCTCTATCCCTTATGGATGCCGGAGTTCCCATTAAAGGACCTGTTGCCGGCATAGCGATGGGATTAATAAAGGAAAATGAAGAATGTATAATTCTTTCTGATATCCTAGGGGACGAAGATCACTTGGGGGACATGGATTTTAAAGTTTGTGGAACCTCAGAGGGGATTACAGCTTTACAGATGGATATTAAAATCAAAGGAATCAGTAGAGAAATTTTTCAGAATGCTCTAAAACAAGCAAAGGAAGGCAAGCTGCACATATTAGCTGAAATGGCAAAAACTATTGAGACTAGTAAAGAAAGTATCTCTCCTTATGCGCCTAGGATTACAACCATTCATGTTAGTCCGAGCAAAATAAAAGATATTATTGGCTCTGGAGGAAAAAATATAAGAAAATTAACTGAAGATAATAACGTAAAAATAGATATTGATGATACTGGCAAGGTAAATGTTATCGCCTTTAACGAAGAAGATTGCGAAAGTGCTTTAAAGGATATTGCCTATATAATTAGAGAAATAGAAGTCGGGGAGTTTTATCTTGGAACAGTGAAAAGGATACTTGACTTCGGTGCCATCGTCGGTTTGAGTCCAACACTTGATGGGCTGATCCATATTTCTGAATTGGCCAAAGAACGAGTAAAAAGCGTCTCTGATATACTTCAAGAAGGCGATGAAGTATTAGTCAAGTGTCTATCAAAAGAAAGGGATGGTAAAATAAGATTAAGTAGAAAAGAAGCACTTGAACAAAACATTGAAGACTTTCGAGACAAATAGAAGTTCAAAAAAGAAGCTTATTATACTAACAGGCCCGACATCTAGCGGAAAAACAAATATATCAATAGATTTAGCTGCTAATTTCAACACGGAAATAATTTCTGCAGACTCAATGCATGTATATAAAAGATTTGATATTGGTACTGGAAAACCAACGAAAGAAATTATGAAGACTATCCCTCATTATCTTGTTGATATAATTGAAGCTGATGAGGATTTTGATGCATGGGAGTATATGCAACTTGCTAGAGAAATAATATACAAAACAAAAATGAATTGTTTAATAGTATCCGGGGGTACTCAATTCTATATCAAATCTCTTATTGAGGGGCTGAGTTCTGGAATCCCAAAAAACGAAAACTATAGAAAAGAATTAAAAAAAGAATTGGAGGATTCCGGTCTTGAGAAATTGTATAAAAAATTATCTCTGATTGATCTGGATTCGGCTAACAAGATTACCTCCAAAGATACTCAGAGGATATTGAGGTATTTGGAGATAAATAAAGTATCTGGTTGTAAGCCTTCACGGTTGCACGCTATTCAAAATAAGAATCAACTACATAATTGTGAGAATATTAAAGTTGGTTTACTGATAGAGAAAAAAGAATTGGACCAATTAATAAATAAAAGAGTAGAGTCAATGATTGAGAATGGATGGATAGAAGAGGTTGAAAATTTGGTAAATTTGTTTGGCTTCGATGTAAGACCACTCCGATCTATAGGCTATAAAGAAATTTGTTCTTATTTAAAAGGTGAATTCAAAAAAGATGAAGCTATAGATAAAATAAAGACAAACACTAGAAGATTTGCAAAAAGGCAAATAACTTGGCTTAAAAAAGATAAGAACATGATTTGGTACAGGAATGCTAATGAGCTAATTAAAGAATGCACAAAATTTGCAATCAGTTAATTATCATTTTCATCCCAACAATCACCATCAAAAAGCCGAACATGATTTGTAGATTTTCAGAGGACAAATTGTTAGCGGCTTTAGACCCGAAAAAAATGCCAATACAAAAACATATGGCAATTATGACTGCAGCGTTAATATTAACATTTCCTTGTTGGTAATATTGGTAAGTACCAAATATTACGACGGGTAATGTCAAGACTGCGAGAGATGTTCCCTGGGCCATGTGTTGAGTAAATTTTCCGAGTATAACCATGAGGGGTACCATAACTAAGCCGCCACCTATACCCATAAATCCACTCATGAACCCACCAAGTATTCCAATTAGAATAAAAATAATCATGCTTTCTTCTCCTTTAAGCATTTTTTTAAATATAATTTTGTATCCAACATAACTGAATTATAAGAATTTATCTTTTGAAAAAATTGTAAGGATTGATTACACATTCTTTTATTAGCAAAAATTTTGCTTTTTAAAGAAAAGATAATATCATTTAGTAAATCGGAGTTAGGCTTCGATATGTTGTTTAATATTTTCAATGAATCATCCAAGGCATTTAATTCGAATAAATAATTTGCAGAAAGCATAGGTGGTAGATATGAAGAATTATAGTCTTTTATCTTGTCAAATTCTGCGACAAAGGAATAAATTTTTTCTTTGTCTTCATAAGCCTTTTTTTTAATAAATATATCAACTATAGCGTTTCTTTCATTTCTTTCATTTTCCAATTTGTTTAGATATACGAAATATAAACCACAAAGTCCAACGAATATTAAACTCAAAATCATAATTTGCTTGATGAATTTTTCCACAACATAATTATACACTTTTATATTACTAGGAAATGAACTAAGATTTATTTTATATGAGTAAATTGTTGGAAATACAATCAATGAATTTAATTTCAAATGACGAACATGAAGAAATGTTTTTGGAAAACGTAGATTTTACTATAAAAGAATCCAAATTAATATCTTTAATGGGCGACAGTGGATCAGGGAAATCATTATTTGCATATGCGATAATGTCAAAAGAGAAAGAGTATCGAATCAAGAAAGATTACAGGCTTTTTTCTTTCAATGGCATTGATATTAGACCCGGTTATGAAAAAAATATATCCTATGTTCCTCAAGAGCCACTATCTTCATTGAATCCTGTAATTGATATATTTAAACATTTCAAAATAAACGATAGAAAAACACTTGACAAAAATAGTTTACGAAAACAAATAACAAAATTACTTGTTGAAGTCGGTTTCAGTGACATAGAAGACCTTTTGACCAAATACCCCCACGAATTAAGTGGTGGTATGGCCCAAAGAGTTCTAATAGCATTAGCTCTCCAAAGTAATCCTAATCTCCTAATCGCGGACGAAGCGACATCCTCTCTAGATGCGGTCAATGCAAAACTGATATTGGATTTGTTATTAAGAATTTCGAAAAAACGAAGATTGGCTGTACTTGTTATTACACATGACCCACGAATTGCTCTTAATTACTGCTCTGAACATTATCAAATAAGAGATAGAAGGTTAGTGAAATTTGACTCAGCAGATGAAGTTAAAAAATTATATAAAGATTATCAAAACATAATTGGCGAAGAGCAATTCCTGAGAAGTGTCGAATTTCATGCCGATGATTATAAGATTGAAATTGTCAATCTAAATAAAATATTCTTCAAATTCGAGAAATCCCATCGCTGGATTATTAAAAATTTAAATATTTTGATTCATAGAGGAGAAGCGCTGGGGCTAATTGGATTAAGTGGATCGGGGAAAAGTACAATATCTAAATTAATTACAAGACTTTTAAACCCTACTTCCGGCCAAATTTTTTTTGAAGAGAACCCTATAAATGAAATCAAAAGAAAAAAATATGCAGAAAAAGTTCAAATCGTTTTCCAGGATTTGTTTGGTTCTCTGAATCCGAAAAGACTTATAAAGGATATTCTGTTGGACTCTCTTGAGATAGGTGATCAAAATAAAAGCATTGATAAGTTGGAAAGAATTAAAAAAAATTTGTTAAAAGTTGGTCTATCGTCTGAAATATTGGGTAAGTATCCTTTGAATTTAAGTGGAGGTCAAAGACAAAAAGTATTAATTTTAAAAGCGATATTGTCAGAACCTCAATTTATCATATTTGACGAACCTATGTCGTCTCTGGATATAAAATCCCAGTCAGAGATAATTTTAATTATCAAAAAACTTATGAAATCTTCCAATTTGACCATTTTATTCATAACCCACGATTTTAGATTAATTAAAAATTTGTGTGATAAAGTTGTCGTTTTATCAGATGGCCAGATAGTTGAAACAGGTCAAACTGGGGAAGTTTTTAACCATCCAATGCATATCGAAACAAAAAAATTATTGCAAGTTGTAAAATGATAATATTGCCCCTATAATAGACGTTGAAAAGGATTATCAAATGGCAGTACCAAAAAGAAAAACTTCTAGATCTAAAGTTGGAAAAAGAAGAAACCATCAAAAAATTGTATTAGCCGGTCTTTCAAAAGATAAAAGATCTGGAGAGCTTAAAATATCTCATAGATATAGTTCTATTGAAGATTATGAGGCGTCAAAGAAAGTTTAATTATTTAAATATGTTCTTAGTCGAAGATATAAAACCATGTTAGCTTTAGTTTTTCCTGGTCAAGGATCTCAATTTGTCGGAATGGGGAAAAGTCTGTACGATAATTTTGATATAGCCAAACAGACATTTATACAAGCAAGTGACAGGCTGAGAATTGATATGCAGAGACTTTGTTTTGAAAGTGAAGATGTTCATCTAACTGTAAATGCTCAACCCGCTATTTTAACCGTAAGTACCGCAGCCCACAGAGTTCTAAGCTCTGAGAAAGACATTCGACCGGATTTTGTAGCTGGCCATAGTCTTGGAGAATATTCAGCCTTGGTAGCTTCTGGTTCTCTAGATTTTGAAGATGCAATTTGGGCTGTAAGAAAAAGAGGGGAATACACACAAGAAGCTGTTCCACTTGGAGTAGGGGGGATGGCGGCTGTTTTAGGACTACCTGATGAGAAAGTTGATGAGATTTGTAAAGAGGCATCAGCAAATGATTCCTATGTCGCACCGGCAAATTACAACAGTATTGGCCAAGTAGTTATATCCGGAGTTAAAAATGCCGTTGAGAAAGCAGCTGAATTAGCAAGAAAAGCCGGAGCACGCAGGGTTGTGTTGCTCGATATAAGCGCGCCATTTCATTCTCAACTTATGAAATCTGCCGTTGACAAAATGAAGCTTGTTTTGGATTCAATAAACTTTCTCGATTTTTCAGTTCCGATGGTTTCAAATTGTAATGCAAAGACTCTTAATGACAAAAATGAAATCAAAGCACTTCTTCTTGATCAATTAATCAGTCCAGTCTTGTGGCATCAATCTGTAAATTATCTTAATAAGAATCTAGGGGTTGAAGCTTTTCTTGAAGTAGGACCAAAAAATGTTTTATCAGGCTTAATTAAAAGAATTGTACCAGAATGTGAAATATCTAATTTTGCTGAAAAATCTGATTTGGAAAAACTATAATAATGTTAAATGATAAAGTTGCGTTAATAACAGGTAGTTGTAGGGGTATAGGTAAAGCCGTAGCACTAGAATTTGCTAAGGCAGGGGCTACTGTAATTGTGAATGATGTTAGTCCCGAAGCTTCAGCACAAGAAGTATTAAAAGAAATTGAAAACTTAGGTGGTAAATCTGAATTTTTACAATTTAACGTAACTGAAGCCGACATGGTAGAAGAAAAAATAAAATATATATTAGAAAAATATGGAAGAATAGATATTTTAGTTAACAATGCAGGAATAACCAGAGATGCGTTGTTTATGAGAATGAAAGAAGAACAGTGGGATGAAGTCTTTAACGTAAATATCAAAGGCGTTTTTAATTGCACAAAAAATGTGGTTCGTTCAATGATTAAAAATAGATATGGAAAAATAATTAATGTTGCTTCAGTGGCTGGTGAAATGGGTAATCCAGGCCAAGTAAATTATGCATCCACAAAATCAGGCATAATAGGTTTTACTAAATCTCTAGCTAAAGAGTTGGGATCAAAGAATATTAATGTTAATGCTGTAAGCCCAGGGTTTATAGTAACAAACCTCACCGATGTATTACCAAAGGAAACCAAAGAAAAATATAAAGAATTAATACCGCTTGCAAGATTTGGTGAACCAGAAGATGTAGCAAAAGCCGTATTGTTTTTAGCATCAGATGATTCATCATATATAACTGGAGAGATTTTAAGGATTAATGGTGGTCTTTACACCTAGAGGAGGATTCTATGTCAGAAGAAATAAAAGAAAAGGTAATTTCAATGATTTCCACGCAATTAGGTAAAAGTGAAAGTGATATTAAGCTTGATTCTCACTTTATTGAGGATCTAGAAGCTGATTCTTTAGACTTGGTTGAACTTATAATGAGTATGGAAGATGAATTTGATGTTGAAATCGCCGATGAGGATGCTGAGAAAATTTTGAAAGTCAGCGATGCCATTAATTACATTATTAAAAATAAAACATAAACATAATGAATAGAGTTGTTGTAACCGGCATAGGGATGCTTTCTTCTCTGGGAATTGGCAAAGACCAGATTTGGTCCAAAGTAAAAGAGGGCGTTTCAGGAATAGATTTTCTCAAGAAGATTGATGTTTCAGATTTAAAAACAAAGTTTGGCGGGGAGGTTCCTGCTGATTTTAACCCTGAGGATTTTATGCATCCTAAACAAGCCAGAAGAAGTGATGCATTTATTTGTTTTGCAGCAGCGGCAGCTTCATTAGCACTTAAAGATTCGGAGCTGGAGATAACTGATGAAAATTCTCATTTGATTGGGTCTTACATTGGTTCTGGTATAGGCGGTATTGAAACTTTCGTAGAAAACGTCCTTGTTTATAAAGAAAAAGGACCTTCAAGAGTTTCACCATTTTTTGTTCCATCCATGGTTCCAAATATGGCGGCCGGTTATGTGTCGATTTTTAATAATTTAAAAGGACCTAATTGTGCTACTTCAACTGCGTGCGCTGCTGGAGCTCATGCTATAGCTTATGCTGCGATGATGATCGAGAGAGGAGATGCGGTAGCGATGTTAGCCGGAGGTTCCGAAGCACCACTCGTTCACGTAGCGATAGCAGGATTTAATGTAATGAGAGCAATTTCCACTAGGAATGATGATCCTAAGGCTGCCTCTAGACCTTTCGATAGGGACAGAGATGGCTTTGTTATGTCAGAAGGTGCTGGACTTATTGTTTTGGAAGAACTAAATCATGCAAAAAAAAGGGGAGCAACCATTTATGCCGAATTACTTAGCTCAGGTATGAGCGGAGATGCTCATCATATTACTTCTCCGTCTATTGAAGGTCCTGTTATATGCATGAATTCCGCATTAAGAAATTCAAAAATCAATTATGATCAAGTTGATTATATTAATGCTCATGGAACCTCTACTCAACAAAACGATATAAATGAAACAAATGCAATTAAACAAGTTTTCCATTCACATTCTACAAATTTGCTTGTGAGTTCGACAAAATCAATGACAGGCCATCTTTTAGGTGCCGCGGGGGGAATTGAAGCGGCAATAAGTTCATTAGCCATTTATGAAGGAGTTGCCCCACCAACAATCAATCTAGACAATCCTCAAGAAGGGTGCAATCTCAACTATGTTCCACATACCTCTATTGAAAAAGATATCAATATTGTGGTAAGTAATTCCTTTGGTTTTGGAGGAACCAACTGCGCTTTAGTTTTCAAAAAATTTGAGTAATAAAATAAAAATTGCCATAGGCTCTGATCACAGGGGCTTTGCTCTTAAAGAAGAGCTCAAGGATTATTTAGAAAAATTAAATTTTCAGCATAAAGACTTTGGAACTTATTCTAAGGATGCATTTGACTACCCTGACTCTGCATCTGAAGTTGCGAAGAGGGTCTCTTACGGTCAATTTGAAAGAGGAATTTTAATTTGTGCATCAGGTTGCGGAATGAATATAGTTGCCAACAAATATCCAAATGTCAGGGCTATCGTTGCTGGTGATGTTAATACAGCGATTATTTCTAGATCTCATAACAATTCAAACATTATTACCTTAGGTGCCAGATTCATTTCCTCTTCTGTGGCTAAAAATATCATTGAGCTTTGGCTGACGACAGAATACGAGGGGGGAAGACACGAAGCTAGACTAAACAAGATAAGACAAATAGAGAATATTAATTTTGTAGACTAATGAGTTCTTCTATGAACAATAAAGATTTTTTAACTACAATAAAATTTTCAAATAAAAGTATGGCTCTTTACTCTCTGCCTAAATTGGCTGAGACGCTTTCTTTTGATTTAGAACTTATGCCTTATTCGTTAAGGGTTTTGTTAGAAAATTTGATAAGAAATTTTGATAACGATACCATTGATGAAGATTTAATTAGAAAATTTATCTACGACAGAGAAAAAAAGTTTGAAATTCCTTTCAGGCCAGCAAGAGTTGTTTTGCAAGATTTCACTGGAGTACCCTGCGTAGTTGATTTAGCCGCAATGAGAGACTTAGTAAACGAGATGGGAGGAAATACGAACTCAATCAATCCAAATATCCCAGTTGATTTGGTGATTGATCATTCTATTCAGGTCGATTATTTCAGAGAAAAGAATTCTCATATTTTAAATACGAAATTAGAATTTGAAAGAAATCGTGAAAGGTATTCATTCCTAAAATGGGCTCAAGAAGCTTTTGATAATTTTAGAACTGTCCCTCCCGGGAATGGAATTGTTCACCAAATTAATCTTGAATATCTCACTAAACTAGTACGAAAGATTGACCAACAGGACGAGCCTATGTATATCCCGGATACCTTAGTTGGGACAGACTCACACACTACAATGATAAATGGTATTAGCGTCTTAGGGTGGGGAGTTGGAGGAATTGAGGCCGAAGCATGCATGCTAGGGCAACCTCTATATTTTTTGATTCCAGATGTTGTAGGATTCAAATTGGAAGGAGATCTCTCTGAAGGAGTTACAGCAACTGATTTAGTGTTAACAATAACTGAAATGCTTAGAAAAAAGAGTGTCGTAGGTAAATTTGTAGAATTTTATGGCCCTGGTCTTGATAGTCTTACTTTGCCAGATAGAGCTACTATTTCAAATATGGCTCCTGAATATGGGGCCACTATGGGATTTTTTCCTGTTGATGATGAAGTTCTAAATTATTTAAGGCTTACAGGAAGATCAAATGAAGAAATAATCGATGTTGAAAATTACTACAAAGCTCAAAAAAGCTTTAGGGAATCAAATAGCAAAGACCCAATATATTCTGATACTTTATATTTAAATTTAGGAGCTGTTTCCCCATCACTTGCGGGTCCAAAGAGACCTCAGGATAGAATTGCCCTATCTGACATGAAGAACGGATTGCTAAAAGAATTAAAATCAAGAAATGTTGATCCCAAAAAAGAATATCCAATAAGAGGTTCTCAAGATAGATTGAAAAATGGTTCAGTTGTTCTTGCTGCGATAACAAGTTGTACAAATACTTCAAATCCCTATGTGATGATGACCGCAGGACTGGTTGCAAAAAAAGCAAACGAACTCGGACTCAAAGTTCCTACTTATGTTAAAACGAGCCTAGCACCTGGATCTAAGGTAGTTATTGATTATCTTGCTAATGCCAAATTGCTGGATAGTCTTTCATCTTTAGGATTCCAACTTGTAGGCTTTGGTTGTACTACTTGTATTGGCAACAGTGGCCCATTACCAGACGGGATTGAAGATGTAATAAAAAGTAATTCACTCCACGTTGCTGGTGTACTTAGTGGAAATAGAAATTTTGAGGGTAGAGTACACCCACATGTAAAACTTTCTTATCTTGCTTCTCCTCCATTAGTTGTAGCCTATGCATTAGCGGGTACGGTCAATATCGATTTATACAAAGATCCTATAGGCTACTCAGAAGAAAGCGGTCCTGTATTTCTAAAAGATATATGGCCTACTAATCAAGAGATTAAAAATATTGTAAACGATGCTATTAGCCCCGATATGTTTATTGACAGATATGTAGATATTTTTGTTGGGGATGATGCATGGGAGAAGATATCGGTACCCGATGGCTCAACGTATGAATGGGATCCTGATTCAACTTATATTCAGAAACCTAATTTTTTTGATGATTTTTCGTTGGATACGAAGTCGGTTTCTGACATAAAGAACGCGAGAGTTCTTGTATACTTAGGAGATTCAATTACCACGGATCACATTTCTCCTGCTGGCTCTTTTACGAAAGAAACACCCGCGGGCCAGTATCTAACTGAAAGAGGGGTCGATGTCAAATATTTCAATAGTTATGGCTCGAGAAGAGGTAATCATGAAGTAATGATGAGAGGAACATTTGCTAATATTAGAATAAAAAATAAATTGCTTGATAATGTAGAAGGAGGCTTTACTAAATTCTTTGATACCGATGAGACAATGTATATATATGACGCTGCTATGAATTACAAAGAAATAGATACCCCACTAATAGTTATTGCGGGAAAGGAGTATGGTACCGGGAGCTCAAGAGATTGGGCAGCAAAGGGCACTATGCTCTTGGGAATCAAGGCTGTTATCGCTGAAAGCTTTGAAAGAATTCATAGAAGCAATTTGGTTGGTATGGGAGTCTTACCTTTGCAATTTCTTAAAAATGAAAGTGCTGAGTCTCACGAAATACAAGGAAATGAAAGATTTACAATTAGTGGTATTTCCGCTGGACTTAAGCCATTATCTGAATTGACTATTAATATAGAAAGCCATTTTGGTGAATCTAGAAACATTAATGTGATTTGTAGACTGGATTCATTTGTAGAAGTTGAGTATTTCTATAATGGTGGAATATTGCAAACCGTCCTCCGAGAAATGCAAAAAAGAAATTAATAATTGCTTTTTCGTTTTTATTTATTATATTTTTTTGAGAATCAATTGACAGGAGAAGAGTAGATGCCTCATGTAAAAATACCAAGTGATGGTGAGAAAATTACTGCAAACCAGGATGGTACATACAACGTATCGGATAACCCGATAATTACTTTCATTGAAGGAGACGGAATAGGTCCAGACCTATGGAGAGCTTCCGTCAGAGTATTTGATGCTGCCGTTGAGAAAGCGTTTAAGGGTTCAAAGAAGATTTCGTGGGCTGAAGTCTATGCAGGAGAAAAGGCTCTCGAAGTTACAAAAGAGTGGTTACCCAAAGAAACAACCGATGTAATAAGTGAATATCTTGTTTCAATCAAAGGCCCATTGACAACTCCTGTCGGTGGAGGAATTAGAAGCCTAAATGTTTCACTTAGACAAATTATGGACCTATATGCTTGTGTGAGACCTGTTAGATGGATTGAAGGAACACCTTCGCCCGTTAAAAGTCCCCACAAAATGGATGTTGTTATATTTAGAGAAAATACTGAAGATGTATATTCGGGTATTGAATTTGAAAGTAATACAAAAGAGGCTAACGAATTAATTGGATTCTTACGGGAAAAATTTGGTGCAAATATTAGAGATCTTTCTGGTATCGGAATTAAACCAATAAGTGCTTTCGGAACGAAAAGACTTGTTAAAAAAGCAATACAGTATGCCATAGATTACAAAAGAGAAAGTGTGACCTTGGTTCATAAGGGCAATATTATGAAATTTACAGAAGGTGCTTTTAAGGATTGGGGATACGAATTAGCTAAAGAAGAGTTCCCTGATGTGACGATAACAGAAGACGATTTGTGGGATAAATTTAACGGCAAAATTCCTGACGGGAAAGTTGTAATAAAAGATAGAATTGCTGATAGCATGTTGCAACAAATTTTAACTAGAACTGATGAATATGATGTTCTTGCACTCCCAAATTTAAATGGAGATTATATTTCAGATGCCTGCGCTGCCCAAGTGGGTGGTTTAGGTCTTGCCCCCGGCGCTAATATTGGTGATAAAATTGCTTTGTTTGAAGCTACACACGGTACAGCACCCAAATATGCTGGACAAGATAAAGTAAATCCTGGCTCAGTTATTCTATCTGGAGTTATGATGTTTGAACATATAGGTTGGAAAGATGTCGGAAATTTAATTGTCAAGGGAATAGAGAAAACGATATTGGATAAGGACGTTACATACGATTTAGAAAGACAAATTGAAGGTGCTAATCTTCTCAAGTGTTCTGAATTCGCTGATACAATTATCACAAATATGGACAAGGTTTAAAAATCTCATTAACGGGCGGTTATCAATTGTCAAACCTTCCAAAAATATCAATAATCGGAGCCGGTAATGTAGGTGCATCGGCTGCCTATAGAGTACTAGAACTCAATCTTGCCGATGTCGTTTTGTTAGATATTGTGGAGGGACTACCTCAAGGAAAATCATTAGATTTATCTCAAATGGTTGCTGTTTCTGGGTCTTCCTCGAGAATTATGGGTACAAACGATTATGAAGATACAAAAGAATCAGATGTAGTAATAGTAACTTCAGGATTAGCAAGAAAACCTGGTATGAGTCGGGATGACCTCATAACTACCAATACTAAAATAATTAAAGAGGTAATCGAAAAAGTTGTTCAAAATTCTCCTAATTCGATTTTGATTATTGTCACTAATCCTCTAGATGCAATGACATATGTTGCCCATAAAGTCAGTGGATTTTCTAAACAGAAAGTAATGGGAATGGCTGGAATCCTAGATGCTTCAAGGTTTAAGGCCTTTCTTGCTATGGAACTGAAGGTAGCTGCGTCGGAAATTGACACTCTAGTGCTAGGTGGACATGGTGATGATATGGTCCCACTCAAAAATTTTACATCTGTATCGGGAACTCCTATAGTTGAACTTGTCAATAATAAAAAATTGGATGAGATTATTCAGCGAACTCGAGACGGTGGAGCCGAAATAGTCAAACTTCTCAAAACAGGTAGTGCTTTTTATGCTCCGGGAGTGTGTGCTGTAGAAATGGCGGAAACGATTCTAAAAGATCAAAAAAAATTATTGCCATGTTGTACATTTGTAGATGGAGAATATGGTATAAAAAATCAATTTTTAGGACTCCCAGTCATATTGTCATCAAAGGGAGTAGAAGAAATTGTCGAAATTGAATTATCTGAATCTGAACAAAACGATTTGCGTGTTTCAGCCTCACATGTAAAAGAGCTTTGTGATTTGATTGATAGTTCTGGTTTAATTTGATAGATATCGGTTTTTAGGTTTTGTTAAATCGGTTATAATTAGTAAAAATCGATGGAATTTCCGATTTGATCTCGAGTCTAACAGACTGTTAAAGGAGTAGTGCGGAGATGAATCATGCACCAGATTCAGGATTAATGCCTTACACTATGACGAACCGTATGGACAACTGGTGGATTGAGCCCTTATGGACGGGCTTAGGTTTCCTTGCTTTCATTATTTATACTACATGGGCTGTATTTGAAGCTGATTATTATTGGTGGAGTGCTGGAGCCGAAGGGTTTGGTGGCTACTTGTCACCATTTTATTCTCCACTTATTTTTATCAATCCTCTGGCGGAAGGTGTAGCGCCGATGAGCCATAGTTGGTTAGGCTCCTGGCCTACATGGTGGCCTAATTTAATACCAGCTTCTCCTGCTCTTTTTATATTGTTTGGGCCTTTATCCTTTCGTTTGACTTGTTATTATTATAGAAAATTTTATTACCGTGCATATTTTATGGCCCCACCTGCATGTGCGGTAAAAGGAATAGAACAAAAGGAGTACAAAGGGGAAACTTCATTGTTTCTTTTTCAGAATTTACATCGCTATACTATGTATGTCGCACTAATATTTATTATAATTCTATCTTATGATGCAATTCTTGCTTTTTTCAGAAATGGACAATTTGGAGTTGGAGTTGGCTCGATAATTTTACTTATAAATCCAATATTATTAGCAGGTTACACCTTTGGTTGCCATGCTTTTCGCCATGTTGTGGGAGGCAAACATAACTGCTTCTCTTGTTCTAAAGGAAAACAGAAAATTAGATTCAAAGTTTGGCAAGGTGTCTCCTGGCTGAATGGCAGGCATATGTTCTGGGCGTGGATTAGTATGATTTGGGTTGCATTTGCAGATGTTTATGTTCGGATGGTAGCAAATGGAAGTTGGGTAGATTTTAATACTTGGGGTTATTGATAAGCATGGCTGAAATAGAAATCATAGAACATGATGTAATTGTCGTGGGTGCAGGCGGGGCTGGTCTCAGAGCCGCAATTCAATGTTCATCTAGAGGTTTAAGTACTGGGCTAGTTTGCAAATCTCTATTAGGAAAAGCACATACAGTTATGGCTGAAGGCGGCGTAGCCGCTGCTCTAGGAAATGTAGATGAGCGCGACGATTGGAAAGTTCATTTCAGAGATACAATGCGCGGAGGGAAATTCCTTAATCTTTGGAGGATGGCTGAATTACATGCCAAACAGGCTCCTGATCGTGTAAGGGAATTAGAAGAATGGGGTGCGGTTTTTGATAGAACACAATCTGGATTAATAAATCAGCGTAACTTTGGTGGTCATAGGTACCCCCGTCTTGCTCATGTAGGCGACCGTACCGGTCTTGAAATGATTCGTACATTGCAAGATTATGGTGTTCATCAAGGAATTGAAGTTTATATGGAGTGTACTGCTTTAGATTTACTAAAGGACGGAGATAAAATTTCTGGGATGGTTGCCATGTGGCGCGAAACAGGCCGATTTGTTACTTTTAAGGCTAAAGCAATTATTTTAGCTACAGGCGGTGCTGGAAAAGCATGGAAAATAACTTCGAATTCTTGGGAATATACTGGTGATGGGTATGCAATGGCTTATGAAGCAGGCGCTGAATTAATGGATATGGAATTTACTCAATTTCACCCAACGGGAATGGTATGGCCTCCTTCCGTCAGGGGGACACTTGTTACGGAGGGAGTAAGAGGAGACGGTGGGATATTGATTAATAGCCAAGGTAAACGTTTTATGTTTGATTATATTCCTGACCTTTATGCTCCTGAGACTGCTGATACCGAGGAAGAAGCGGCTAGATGGCTAGATGGCGACAAGAGCGCTAGGAGGCCACCAGAATTGTTGACTCGCGACGTTGTGGCACGTGCTATACGTCAAGAAGTAAAAGATCGTAGAGGATCTCCCCATGGAGGTGCGTTTCTTGATATTGCCAGTCGTAGAAGCGCAGATGATATCAAAAGGAAACTTCCTTCTATGTATCATCAATTTAAAGTGTTAGCAGAATTGGATATTACAAAAGAACCTATGGAAGTCGGACCAACATTACACTATTTTATGGGGGGTATAAGGGTCGACTCTGATTCCCAAATGTCCACCGTGCCTGGACTTTTTGCTTGTGGCGAATGTTCTGGAGGGATGCATGGTGCAAATCGCCTTGGTGGTAACTCGTTATCAGATTTATTAGTTTTTGGAAAGCTAGCTGGAGATGGTGCTGCAGACTATATAAGCGGAACCAACTTTAGCGCATTGATTAATCAAGAAGAAGTTGAATCCATTGTACGTGCGGGGACACAAATTCTAAATCGTGAATCCGGAAAAAATCCCTATCTCTTACACGAGGAACTACAAGAAGCAATGCAAGACAAGGTTGGTATTGTTCGATCGAATGAGTTATTAACCGAAGGAATTAAACAATTAGATGAATTCAAAGAAGCATACAAACAAGTAAAAGCAGATGGAGCTTCGCAATTTAATCCCGGATGGCATGAGGCGTTGTCCTTACGTAATTTAATAATTACCGCTGAAGCAGTAGCAAAGTCCGCATTAATGAGAGAAGAAAGTAGGGGTGCACATAGTAGGATTGATTTTCCTGGTGAACAGGACGAATGGCTTAAGTATAATATAGTTGCTAGTAAAAATGGTGATGGTTCGATGAGTACAAAAAAAATAGAACGTGAAAGACCAGATAGTGAATTAGAACGTATCGCAAATTTAACGATTGAAGAATTAGAAAAGGAAGTAGAATCGGAGAGGAACAAGTAATGGCTTTACGAAATTTTAAACTTTTCAGAGGCGATAAATCCGGCGGGCAAATGGAGAATTATCAGATAGAAGTTGACAAAGGGATGGTTGTGCTTGATGTGATCCATCGCATACAAGCTGAGCAAGCCAATGATTTGGCTGTACGTTGGAATTGTAAGGCAGGAAAATGTGGTTCTTGTAGCGTGGAAATTAACGGAAAACCAAAACTATCGTGTATGACGCGTATGAATGAATATAGTGCTGAAGACACGATTTATGTTCGCCCAATTCGAACTTTTCCGGTGATAAAGGATCTAGTTACTGATGTTTCTTGGAATTACGAGCAAAACAAAAGGATTACACCTTTCACTCCCGATACCAAACAAAAAAATAAAAATGGTGATTACGTAATGATGCAAGAAGATGTTGACAGGATACAAGAGTTTCGCAAATGTATCGAATGTTATTTGTGTCAAGATGTTTGTCATATACTAAGAGACCATAACAAAAAAGATAAATTCGTTGGCCCGAGATTCATGATTCGCATTGCTTCTCTTGATATGCACCCTTTAGATACTGCAGATAGGATTACGTCCGTTAAAGAAGATTTTGGCTCAGGAATGTGCAATATAACTAGGTGCTGTACGGATGTATGCCCTGAAGATATTCAAATAACAGATAATGCCATTATACCTCTGAAAGAACGCGTAGTTGATAAATTTTATGACCCCTTTCTTTGGTTGTGGAGAAAATTTTTAAAAAGAAATAAATGAATTTTTTAATTATAAAGAGGATTGTCAATTATGAATATTCATGAATATCAAGCTAAGGATTTGTTTAGGAAATTCAATATAGCTACTTCTGAAGGAGAAGTTTTTGAAAATGAAACTGAAGCTGAAAAATACGCAAAATCGTTAAACGCAAACGAATTTGTTGTAAAAGCCCAGATCCATGCTGGAGGAAGAGGAAAGGCCGGAGGTGTGAAGCTTGTAAGGACACCAAGTGAAGTGAAAAAGACTGTGAAAGACATGTTGGGCATGACCTTAGTCACACACCAAACTGGCCCAGAAGGAAAAGTTGTGAACAAAGTTTACGTAGAAGCCGCATCTTCTATTAAAAAGGAATATTATTTATCTTTTGTAACTGATAGATCTTCTGAAAAAAATGTGATAATAGCAAGTTCTCAAGGTGGCGTGGATATCGAAAAAGTAGCTGAAGAGACACCAGAAAAATTACTTGCACAACCGATTGATCCAGTTGTTGGCATTCAATCTTTTCATGTAAGAAACATCGGCTATTTTCTGGGACTTAATTCTCCCCAAACTAAACAATTAAATGGAATCTTGATTGGAATGTACAATTTGTTTACTAAAATGGATTGTGCTTTGGTTGAAGTAAATCCTTTGATATTAACAGAAGAAGATGATATTAAAGCACTTGATGCAAAGGTCAATTTTGATGACAATGCAGCCTTTAGACACAAAGAATACTCTGAACTTCATGATCCACGAGAGGAGGAACCATCTGAACTTGAAGCAAAAAAATGGGATATTAGCTTTGTAAAATTAAGTGGAAATATTGGTTGTCTAGTTAACGGAGCTGGTCTTGCCATGGCAACGATGGACATCATAAAATATCATGGTGCCGAACCTGCAAATTTCTTAGATGTTGGCGGGGGAGCATCAGTAGAACAAGTTACCCAAGCATTTAAAATGATTCTCAGTGATAAAAATGTTAAAGCAATATTGGTCAATATTTTTGGCGGAATCATGAAATGTGATACGATAGCCGACGGTATAATAACAGCCGCAAAGGAAGTTAGCATCAAAGTGCCATTGGTTGTACGTCTAGAAGGAACAAACGTTGAGCTGGGCAAAAAAATGCTTGTGGAATCAGGTCTAAATATTACTACCGCTTCTACTATGAAAGAAGCTGCGTCAACTGTAGTTAGTCTTATTTAGACTATTGACAACAGTTTTTTAATGATTAGCTTCTATTTAATCAGACTGGAGAGTTGTGTTAATGAGCAAAATCATTGGAATAGATCTTGGTACTACTAATTCATGTGTGGCCTTCGTTGAGTCGAATGAGCCAAAGGTAATAATTAACGAGGAAGGAAATAGAACGACTCCATCTGTCGTTGGATTCGGTAAAAAAGATACCGAAATTCTAGTTGGTGAACCGGCCAAGAGACAAGCCGTTGTTAACCCCGAGAAAACTATTTATTCTGCGAAAAGACTAATTGGAAGAAGATTCGAAGAGACTAAGGAAGACAGAAAAGTCTTACCTTATGAAGTCGTAAAAAACAAAAATGGAGATGCTTGGATTAAGGTTGACGGTAAAGAGTATTCTCCACCACAAATATCAGCCAATGTGCTATCCAAATTAAAAAATGCTGCTGAATCATTTCTTGGTGCCAAAGTGACTGATGCGGTGATCACTGTTCCTGCATATTTTAATGACAGCCAAAGACAAGCAACTAAAGATGCAGGGAAAATTGCAGGTCTCAATGTAGATAGAATTATAAACGAGCCAACAGCCGCAGCATTGGCTTATGGTTTTGATAAGAAAAAAGATGGTCTAATAGCGGTATATGATTTGGGTGGTGGAACATTCGATATCTCCATACTTGAAGTTGGTGATAGTGTAATCGAAGTTAAATCTACAAATGGAGATACAACCTTAGGTGGGGATGATTTTGATAGATTGATAATGGATTATTTTATGAGTGAATTCAAAAAAGAAAACGGAGTCGATATAAGTTCAGACAAAATGGCTCTGCAGAGATTAAGAGAAGGAGCAGAAAAAGCAAAAATAGAGCTGTCCTCCGCCTTGGAAACTGAGGTTAATCTACCTTTTATTACCGCTGATCAAAATGGCCCCAAACACCTACTGATAAAATTATCAAGGTCAAAGTTGGAACAAATAATTGATGACAAAATCAAATCTACTTTAGGGCCATGTAAAAATGCATTAAAAGATGCTGGATTAAAAGCTTCAGATATGAACGAGGTCATTCTAGTTGGTGGTTCTACCAGAATACCTTTAGTTCAAAAAACCGTTACAGATTTTTTTGGCAAGGAACCCCATAAAGGTATTAATCCTGATGAAGTTGTTGCCCTTGGTGCGGCTATTCAAGGGGCTGTTTTAAGTGGTGATGTCAAAGACATACTACTTCTTGATGTTACTCCTCTATCTTTAGGAATCGAGACATTGGGAGGGGTCAATACTGCAATTATTTCGAGAAACACAACAATACCTACAAAAATAAGTCAAATTTTTAGTACCGCGCAAGATAATCAACCAAGTGTTGAAATACATGTAACTCAAGGCGAAAGATCTATGGCTGCAGACAATAGGACATTAGCGAGATTTATCTTAGCTGGCATTTCTCCGGCCCCTAGAGGCTTACCACAAATCGAAGTTGGATTCGATATTGATTCAGATGGTATTTTGAACGTATCTGCACTTGATAAAGCAACAAATAAAGAGCAAAAAATTAAAGTTGAATCTTCTTCGGGTCTTTCAACTGATGAAATAGACGATATGGTTAAAGATGCTAAATCCAAATCAGAAGAGGATGAAAAAAAGAAAGAATTAATTAACCAGAGAAACAATTTAGACCAATTGATATATGCAACAGAAAAAACCATTTCTGAAAATTCTGACAGAATTAATGATTCGGAGAAAAAAGAAATTGAAGATGCTGTTTTGAAGGCAAAAGAATCTTTAGAATCTGAAAATGTTGACGACCTTAAAAATGCATCTGACGAACTAACTAAAGTGTCACATTCTCTTGCCGAAAAAATGTATAAGCAGGCTAGTGAGGAAGAGGCTAGTAAAAATGCTGACCCTTCAAGTGATGACAAAAAAGAAGCTAAAAAAAATGAAGGTGATGTTATAGACGCTGAATTTACTGAAAAGTAGTTGTAAAATTTAGTTCAGCTGTTAGTATTCTCCCCTATGAAAAAGGATATTCATCCCAATAGTAGAAAAGTTTTGTTTAAGGACATAGCTACAGATGAGACTTATATAATATCGTCTTCAGTTGAAACTAACGAAACTACCACACATGAAGGCGTCGAGTACCCTATGGTCAAAGTTGAAATTTCGAGCTCTTCTCATCCTTTTTACTCTGGTAAAGAGAGATCAGGTGGTACGACTGGCAGAATCGACAAATTCAACAAAAAATATAATAAATAACGATAGTATTCGTATAAAGAGAAGATGATATGTGCAGCGGTTGATCTTGGAACAAATGCTTTTAGATTATCAATAGTAAAGAAAACCAAAAAAAAATCTAAAGTCCTGAAAAGATACAGATCAATAATTGGTCTTGGCTCTTTCATGGATTCACAAAAAAGACTTCTTCCGCCCCTAAGTTATTACAAAGTACTCGACAAAATATTCTCACTAATTACAGAGTTCAATGTTGAAAAAACTCAAATTGTAGGAACCAGTATATTTCGTGATTGTAAAAACAAGAAAAGGATTAAAGAAGAATTTAAAAATTTGTATGGTCATGAACTTCGAATAATATCTCCCAAAGAAGAAGCATTGCTTTCTTCTCAAGGAGCTTTAACAAAAATGAATCTCAACAACCTATACTCCGTTGTCGTAGATATAGGAGGCGGAAGTACTGAAATTATATTAAATAAAAATAAAACACCTATAGGATTTCTTTCGATTGACATAGGAGTGGTAACTCTAATGAGTAAATTTAATTTAAGAGAAAATTTTACAGATAATAATTTGTTTGAAATTCAAAATTATGCAACTAAAAAATTCTCTAATAAAAAACTTTTTAACCAAATTTGTTCAACAAAATTTGATTTAATAATGAATGCAGGCACTCCTACTACCTTAGCCGCGATTAAACAAAAAATGAAAATATACAAAGAAAGCTCAATAACTGGATACAAAATTAATAAACAATATGCTTCAATGGTACTCAATAAAATAAAAAATATTCCGGCAAAAAAAAGATTAAAAATACCGGGGATGGAAAAAGGTAGAGAGAAAGTTATAATTTATGGACTAATAATCTTGATAACTATCTTGAATATTTTAAGAAAAAGAGTATTTATTGTTTCAGATTCTGGTATTTTAGAAGGCTTGATATATAAAATAAATTGAATTTTCTAATTTTATGACTATATTGAAAAAGTTGGAGTTTATCAATGGTTAAGAATTCAGAAGCAAAAAAAGATAAAAAAGAATTAGGTAATAACAAAGAATCAAAATCTATTGACACTAAAGAGAAACTATTAGATTTACTTAAAGAAATAAACACACAAAATGAGATATCTTATGATGATATAGAAGCCTTTTCGTTTGATTTATCCAAAGATAAAATTTTGAAAAAAGGTTTAATATTGTTTCTGAGTGACCAAGATTCACTAAACGAATACCTTGCCCTAGCTAGCGATTTGAAACAAGCACAAAAAGAAGTTAATGAGAAACTACTAAGATTAGCAGCAGAATTTGAAAATTTTAAGAAGAGAACCACTCAAGAAAAAATCCAAGCTTCTAATTATACTAAAGAAATTATACTGAAAGATATCTTGAATATCCTTGATAGTTTTGAACGAGCAAATCGTTTCTTTGTCCCTACTGTTGTACAATCCTCCAAAAATGAATCTCAAAATCATATTAAATCAAATTTTTCTAAAGGAATAGAGGCGGTTTTTAAAGAATGTGATACATTCCTATCAAAAAATAATATAAACCAAATTGAAACAAAAGAGGGAGATGATTTTAATCCATCAATTCATGAAGCGATTCAAGTTAAAGAATCAGATAATATTAAAAAAGACAAGATAATTAATATCATTCAAAATGGCTATAGAATTAACGATAAATTACTTAGACCAGCATTAGTCACAGTTTCTTCTGGTGGGAGTTCTTCTTAGATGAGCTCAAAAGATTTTTATTCCGTATTGGGTATCTCAAAAGATGCTTCAGATGAACAGATAAAAAAAACCTATAAGAAACTAGCTTTTAAATATCATCCTGATAGAAACCAGGGTGATAAAAAATCAGAGGAAAAATTTAAAGAAATCAATGAAGCATATCAAATCCTCGGAGATTCAGAAAGAAGATCGCAGTATGATACATTTGGCTCTGCAGGCTTTGAAGGAGGAGGATTCCCAGGAGGAGGATTCCCAGGAGGAAGAGGCTTCCCTGACTTAGAAGACCTAATGGATGGTTTTTTTAATCAAGGCAGAACAAGAAGTTCATCGTCAAGAAGTTCATCGTCAAGAAGCACTCGATCAAAAGGAAGAGATATACGAGAAGAATTGGTCCTTGAGTTCCAAGAAGCGGTTAAGGGAACCAAAAAAAATGTATCAATTAGGAGAGCAAAAAGTTACAAGATGTGCAATGCGTGCGATGGCAATGGACAAGTTAATTATTCTCAGGGTTTTTTTTCGATAAGTAGAAGTTGTGGTTCATGCGGCGGTGTTGGAGCTTTCCCCGAAAAAACAGAAAATAAAACTGTAGAAATTAAAGTTCCAGCTGGTGTGGACACGGGAACAAGACTAAGAATAAGGAATGAAGGAGACATTGGTTTTGATTCTGGACCAAATGGAGATTTGTATATAGATATGATTGTTAAGGACCATCCTTTTTTTTCAAGAGAGGAAGAAAATATTGTATGTGAGATTCCCATAAGTATTCCTCAGGCAATAATTGGTGGTAAAATTGATATTCCTACCCTTGATGGGAAGTCGGAATTAAAGATTCCTTCGGGTATTCAGCCCGGACAGATAATGAGATTAAGAGGAAAGGGTATTAAAATTCTTAATTCTTCCGGTTATGGTGATTTGTTTGTTAAATTAAATATAGTAATTCCTTCAAAAATCTCGGATAAACAAAGAATGCTTATGGAAGAATTTCAAGAAGAAATAGAAAAAGATTCAAAGAATCCAATTTCGGAATATCTTGCCAAAATAAAGAATTTTTTCAACTAGATACCACCAGCAATAGCTGGAATTATCGATACTGTATCATCGTCTTTTATCTCAGTTGTGATTCCACCCAAAAATCTAATATCTTCTTCGTTAACGTATACATTGATGAATTTTCTAATAGAGCCATCGCTATCACATAATCTTTCCTTCATACCAGGAAATTGTTTTTCAAGATCAGAAATCATATCAGCTACGTTTTTAGCAGATGTGGAAATTTCATCTTTTTCTTGAGTTAATCTTCTTAGCGGTGTTGGGATTTTGACTGTCGCCATCATGCTCCTCCTTAATTAAATATTTTATTAAAAGACTCCATTCTTGGTTCAATTATAAATGGTTTTGAAATCTTATTTACCAATGGCTCCTGTGTTTTAAGCCCGTTTCCTGTAATGACAAGAACGATTGATTCATCATTGGGTATTCTGCCGCTTTCTATTAATTTTTTTGCACCAGCCAAAGTGACTCCGCCTGCTGTTTCTGTAAAGATTCCCTCTGTTTCTGCCAAAAGAACCATTGCTTCGATAATTTCGTCGTCTGTTGCATCCTCAGCATATGAGTCAATTGAAGTTAATAAATTTATTGCATTTATTCCGTCAGCTGGATTACCTATAGCAAGTGATTTTACTATGGTATTTGGCTTAACAGGCTTAAAAGTTTCCCAGTTATTTTTAACGGCTGTCGAAATAGGTGAACATCCTTCTGCTTGTACGCCATATATTTTAGTACCATTAGCTTCTACGAATCCCAAATTCTCAAATTCTTTTACAGACTTATAAATCTTAGTTAATAGTGATCCGCTCGCCATACATACTACTATATGCTTAGGTGCTTTCCAGCCTAATTGTTCTATTATCTCATAGCCTACAGTTTTTGACCCTTCTGAATAATAAGCCCTCAAGTTGATATTAACAAACCCCCAATTATGATTTCCCAAGATTTCGGTACAGAGCCTATTTACTTCATCGTAATTACCGTTAACTGCAATAACATTTGATCCGTATATGCTAGTTCCGATTATCTTGGATTCTTCTAGATTGGAAGGAATAAAAATAAAACTTTCCAACCCTGCTGCGGCTGCTTGTGCAGATACGGAATTTGCTAAATTTCCTGTTGATGCGCAACCAACTGTTTTAAATCCTAACTCTTTTGCTTTCGAAAGGGCTACGGACACGACTCTATCCTTAAAGGATAAGGAAGGATGATTTACCCCGTCATTTTTAATGTATAACTCTTTAACCCCTAGTTCTTTGGCAAGATTTTTAGCCTTAATGAATGGAGTATATCCTACATCGAAACCTACAGTTGGTGGACCATCTAGGGGAAGAAGCTCCTTGTATCTCCACATGTTCTTTTCCCTTGATACAATTTTATCGATGGATAAGTCATCCTTAATCTTTTCATAATCATATTTAGCCTCTAAGGGACCAAAGCAGTAATCGCAAACGTACAAATCCTTTTTCTCAAATTCACGATTACAATCTTTTGAGGCACAACTTAAATTAATAGTATATCTCACCGACATAACGAACTCCGTACAACAACATTGTAACTCGAAGAGGAAGGGCAAACAGAAAAATTACCCTTTCTCCGTTTAGCAGTTCTTTATAGTCGTTGCAATTAGAGTTAAATGACGACACTTACATTATAATGTTAAAAACAATAAAAACAATAATTGATGATTTCTAAATGGGTATAATTAAAAAATGTATGAAACAATTAAAGGCGATTCTTGTATTATTTATAGATTTTTAGTCCAAAATAGCGACAGAAATATTAATTACATTTTAGCCCCAATAGATTCAAATGAATGTATAGTTATCGATCCGTTAGACAAAGATGGCATAGAAGAAATATTAAAAAATGAGAATTTATTTCCTCAATATATTGTTAATACTCATGCCCATCCTGATCACATTAAATACAATTCTTATTTTCTTAAAAAATACTCATGCAAACTACTAGCCCATAATTTCTGTAAGGATCTCTTTGAATTCAAATTTGATAATATTTTCGAGAACGATTTAATCATATTAAATAATCTTAGAATTAAAGTCCTTCATACACCGGGACACTGCCCCGAACATATATCTCTAATAATTGACAACTGTCTTCTATGTGGAGATACAGTTTTTAATTGTGGAGTCGGTAATACGAAATTTCGTGGAGATGTTGTAATGCTTTATAGGACTATATTTCATAAAATTAAAAATTTACCCGACGATATTCTTATTCTTCCTGGTCACGACTATCTGTATAATAATATCCTATTTCTAGAATCACTATATGAAGATCAAGGTAAAATCCATAAAGAGTTAATCGAGTTAAAAATAAATTTCAAGCAAGAAAATTTATCACCAATAAAAGATTTAGCATTTGAGAAAAAACATAACCCCTTTTTCAGAGTCGACGAGCTTTCTTTTTGGGATTTGGTAAAAAATAAAAATCTTTTTGCAAATGAGGAAATTCAGTATAAATTCAGATTATTAAGGCAGGTTCGTGATGAGTGGTAATCCAATTAAAAATAAAATTTTTAATCTTCTAGACATTGAATGCTCTAAAAGGATTCTACTTATGGATGGTGCTATGGGTACCATGATTCAAAAATATAAATTTGAAGAGCCAGATTATAGAGGAGATTTTTTCAAACACCATTCTATTGATTTAAAAGGGAACAATGATGTATTAAATATAACAAAAATTGATGCTATCAAAGAGATACACAAGCAGTATATTTTATCTGGCGCCGATATAATTGAGACCAATTCCTTTAATGGAACAAAAATCGCACAATCTGACTACAACCTTGAAGATTATGTAAGAGATATCAATATTAATGCAGTACAAGCGGTCAAAGAAGCTATATCGGAAACGGTTGACAAAGTAGAAGGAAGAAAGATTTTTATTGCTGGGGCAATGGGCCCAACGAATAGAACTGCATCAATGTCTCCCGATGTAGAGGATCCTGGTAAGAGAAATGTTACTTTTGATCAACTAGCTCAAGCCTATTATGAGCAATCAAAATACTTACTTGAAGGTGGTGTGGATTTATTCTTACCCGAAACTACTTTTGATACACTGAATTTAAAAGCCGCGATATTCGGTTTAAATACCCTATTTAGGGAAATTGGTTTCAGGTTGCCGGTTTTTCTTTCCGTTACTTTTTCAGATAAATCTGGCAGAACTTTATCTGGTCAAACAATTAATGCTTTTTGGGAGTCTATAAGACATGCTAATCCGTATGCTGTTGGAATGAACTGTGGACTTGGTGCATCATCGCTAATAAATTATATAGAGACCCTTTCGGAAATTGCTGATACAAAAATCTTTTGTTACCCGAATGCGGGACTGCCGAATCCTTTATCCGATACCGGTTACGATGAAACTCCCGATATGACTTCAAAGGAAATAAAAAAATTTGTAGATTCTAGTCTCCTTAATTTTGTTGGTGGTTGTTGTGGAACCACGCCTGATCACATTAATGCAATAAAAAAAGTTATAAAGGGTGCTACACCAAGAAAAAAACTACAAAAGAGAAATCTGTCATCTTATAGTGGACTCGAGCATTTGACTAAAGATGAAACAAATTCTTTCCTAGTTATAGGTGAGAGAACAAATGTCACTGGGTCTCCACAATTTGCCAGATTGATTAAAGAAGGTGCCTACGAAGAGGCCTTAGAGATAGCAAAACAACAAGTTGCAAATGGTGCACACATTATAGATATAAATTTTGATGAGGGATTACTTGATAGCGAACAATGTATGACGAACTACTTGAATCTAATCGCATCGGATCCTGATATTACAAAAGTTCCTATAATGATCGACAGCTCAAAATGGTCTGTATTGGAAGCTGGGCTTAAATGCATTCAAGGAAGAGGAATCGTTAATTCAATTAGTTTGAAAGAAGGGGAAGATGAGTTTGTAAGCCAAGCACAAAAAGTTTTAGATTTTGGAGCGTCTGTTGTTGTAATGGCGTTTGATGAAAAAGGACAAGCCACTGGTGTTGAAGATAGGCTAAAAATTTGCAAAAGAGCTTATGATATCTTAGTCGACAAAGTAGGATTTAAAGCGTCAGATATCATTTTTGATACTAATATATTAACAATTGCTACCGGAATCGATGAGCATAGGAAGTATGCTATTAATTTCTTGGAATCAATTAAAAAAATTAAAGACCTTTGTCCTGGATCTCTTACTAGTGGTGGAGTTAGCAACCTGTCTTTTGCTTTTAGAGGAAACAACAAAATTAGAGAAGCCATGCATTCCTCCTTTCTTTACCATGCAATAAATAATGGACTTGATATGGCTATTATTAATGCTGGAATGTTAGAGATTTACGAAGAAATCAATAAAGATCTACTTGAGAAGGTTGAAGATGTTATTTTCGATAAATCTAATCATGCAACAGACAATCTAATTGATTATGCAAATCAAATTGGTTCTAAGAAAACAATCTCAAAAGAGGAAGATGCATGGATGAAGTGGGATTTGGAAAAAAGAATATCTCATCAAATCGTAAAGGGAATAGCTACCAATATAGAACAGGATGCTGAGCAGGCACGTCAAAAATACTCTTCTCCTTTGGATGTCATAGAAGGACCCTTGATGGATGGCATGAAGATAGTAGGGGAACTTTTTGGTGATGGAAAAATGTTTCTTCCACAAGTAGTTAAAAGTGCAAGAGTAATGAAAAAGGCAGTAAATTACCTAAAGCCTTTTATGGATAAGGAAAAAGTTATTAGTTCATCTACTGGGAAGATTCTCATTGCTACTGTAAAAGGAGATGTTCACGATATTGGAAAAAATATAGTTTCTGTTGTTGCAGAATGTAACGGATATGAAGTTCTAGACTTAGGAGTTATGGTTTCATGTAAGGAGATTATAGAAAATGCTAGTGAATTTAGACCTGACATCATAGGTTTGAGTGGTCTTATAACTCCTTCTTTGGATGAAATGACAAATAATGTTATCGAATTTGGAAAAAATAATTTGAATGTACCTGTTTTAATTGGTGGGGCAACTACAAGTAGAGCACATACTGCTATTAAAATAGCACCGAACTACAAGAGAGATGTTGTAGTGTATGTGCCAGATGCCTCACTAGTTGTTGGAGTATGTAGAAAATTATTAAACAAAAAAGAAAGTAATAAGTACAAACAATCTATAGTCAAAGAACAAAAAGATTTTGCCAAGAAATATAAAAAAGATAAAAACATTAACTTTATCTCACTGGAAGAAGCGAGACAAAAAAGATTCAAACCGGACTTTTCATTAATCAAAAATCAAATAGAAAATTTTAATTTACAAATTTGGAATTTTGATATTGAAGAAATTATCAATTACATTGACTGGTCACCCTTTTTCTGGGTCTGGGATTTTAAAGGAGTTTATCCCGGTATATTCAAAAACAAAAAATATGGAGAACAAGCACGAACTTTATTTGAAGATGCCAATGAGGTCCTGATTAAATTAGTTTCTGATAATATTTTAAAACCAAAAGGACTATCTCAAATATGGAATGCCGTAAGTTTTAATGAATGCATTGATATATACGATGAGGGTTTTAAGAATAAATTAGAATCATTATATTTTTTCAGACAACAAGTAAAACAAGATAAAAAAAATCAAACTTATCTCTCATCGTCTGATTTTATATCTCCTAATAAAGCCGACAAAGACATACTAGGAGGATTTATTGTTACTTCGGGTCACGAAGTAGATGAATATGCAGCAACATTTAAGGAACAAGGGGACGACTATACCTCGATAATTATTAAGGCCCTAGGTGATAGGATTGTTGAAGCATCTTCCGAGTATTTGCATAAACAAATAAGAATTGAAAATGGCGAGGATGAAAGCTTTAGTCTGAATGGTTTGATAAAGGAAAAATATAAAGGAAGTCGTCCAGCACATGGTTATCCATCATGCCCTGATCATTCTGAAAAAAACAAACTATGGAATCTCCTTGAAGTCGAAAAAAATATAGATGTATCGCTGACTGAAAACTTTGCGTTAAATCCGGCTTCTTCAATTTGTGGCCTTTATTTCTTCCATCCTCAATCAAAATATTTCAACTTAGGAAAAATCAATAGAGATCAGTTTGAGGAATATTGCGACAAGAAAGAATATAGTCGAGACAAACTCCGAAGTATCCTGCAGAACAATCTAGTTAATTAGCAGTCTAGATTTTATAGCTCGATATTCCAGATTACTATGGCTCTATAATACTTTCAAAAACTAATTCCTCTATTACTTTTTTAACGTTTTTGACTAATTGATTTTTGGTTAATTGTTTTTTCGTCCCAATCTTTACAGCTTTTTCTTTTAATGCACTATCTAGGTGGGGATAATATGCAATTGTATCTATAGTGTGGCAGCCCCTGTTTTTAAAAATTTCCTTAAAATATATTGTATCTACGAGATTGAATGCTATATCCATAATACAAATGGGATAATTGCACTTAATTAGTATTGTTTCGATATCATGTTCATTTTTTACTTGGACTAAATCATAATTCTGTTTGCACGAAGATTTAAGTTTCGAGAAAAAAATCAAATCTTTAGTAACAACTGGTATAATCATATAGTTAATTTTCACTTGTACTATGAGCAAATTCAATACAGTTTCTTTTGATGCGGCAGACACGCTATTCTTTATAAAAGAAGGACTAGGGAATACTTATTGTAATGTCTTGAAGAAATATTCTTCTAGTTACGATCCAAGTGATATTTCTAGATGTTTTAAAAAACACTTTTCATCCAGAAAGGGTTTACATTTTGATTGCCTTAAAGGGGATGAGCTTTTTAAAGCAGAAAAACAGTGGTGGCATAGTTTAGTAAGGGATATATTTCTGCAATTAGGTATGTTTAAGGATTTTGACGACTATTTTGATGATCTTTATGATTATTTCTCTTTAGATGCTTGGCAGATTTATCCTGATACGATACCTACATTAAAGAAATTAAAAGATATGAATTTTAAAATTACGATAACATCAAATTTTGATTCTAGGATATATAAGGTATGTGATCATTTTCAAATTAACAAATATATTGATTCTTTTACAATTTCTTCTGAAGCAGGATATTCAAAGCCTGATAAAAAATTATTTTTTAAATCATTAGATAAAATAGGGTCCGTACCCCTAGAATCTCTTCATGTCGGTGATGATTATGAACTTGATTATGTTCCCAGCAATGAAATCGGAATGAAATCTTTATTAATTAATCGAAATGAAATTAAAAACTATAATCCTGATATTACTACCATATCATCACTTGAATCGATTACGGAGTATCTCAATGAACGTTAATCCAAATTTGTTAGCACTAATTGTTGCTGCGATATGGGGTCTGGCCCCTATATTTGAGAAATTAAGCCTGCAAGTTATGTCTCCCATTTATGTCTTATGTGTTCGATTTTTTCTAGTTACTTGCTTATTGGTGCCCATATTTATTTCCTCAAACCAAGTACTAAGTTTAGATGATTTAACTTTCAGAAACTTATTGCTTATTTTGGTACCGGGTCTTTTAGCGGTTCTGGGTATATACCTTTACTTTAATGCACTTTCTGGATCATCGGCTTCTAAGATTGTCCCATTGACTGCTATTTATCCCTTATTTACATGTTTTTATGCTTATATCTTTTTAAAAGAAGATTTTACTACTGAGAAAATAATAGGAACTATTCTGATTGTTGCAGGGGTCTTTGTACTTAATTACAAAGATTATCTTCAAAATTAATTAAAAACGCCAGTTTGTCCAACTGTTATCCTCTTCACCCATATGCATCCTCCCTCCCCCCATCTCTTTAAATCTTCGAAGGGATTTCTCAGTATATTTTTTACCACAAAAATGGTAGGCAACACTAAAGAAAATAATCGCAATTGGGATAGTTCCCATGATTAATCCAAAAAAGCCAACCTCAACTCCAACACTGTCACTCGCATCACGCCAACGAAAGTGCGGTCCATTTGATGCTAATTGATAAAAAACGAACAAGATAGGGATGATGGACCATCTAAGTGCAGAAGCTTTGGGGCCCGTATGTCATTGGTCGCCATCCATGAGTAATTCTTTAGTTCTTTCTAATTAATTTAGCATATTCCAAAGCAAAATAAGTAATAATCATATCCGCACCAGCTCTTTTTATAGATAAAAGAGATTCATGCATAACGTCATTCAAATCTAAATAGCCTTTATCCGCAGCAGTTCTAATCATTGAATATTCTCCACTAACCTGATAGGCAACAATAGGGAGTAGGGATAAATCTCTAGCTTCTTTTATCACATCAAGGTAAAAACTAGCCGGCTTTACTATTAGCATGTCGGCCCCTTCAGCTTCATCATATAATATTTCTTTTATAGCTTCTCTCGAATTTGCCGGGTTGATTTGGTAGGTCTTTTTATCACCTTTCTTAGGTGAAGAATTCAATGCATCTCTAAAAGGTCCATACAAAGATGAAGCAAATTTAGCAGCGTACGACATTATAGAAATATCATGAAATCCTTTAGAGTCCAATTTCTGTCTAATCTTCAAGACTCTTCCGTCCATCATATCTGATGGTGCCACTATGTCTACACCACTTTGGGCATGAATTATTGCTTGCTTACATAAGATGTCCACGGTTTTGTCATTTAGCACTTCGTTTTTATATACGAGCCCATCGTGCCCATCAGAATTGAATGGATCAAGAGCAATATCTGATATGATAACAAGTTCTGGAAATTCTTTTTTGATTTTCTTTATTGATAAAGGTAGTAATCCGTTTTTGTTTATTGCTTCTGTAGCTTTTTTGTTTTTTTTGTTTTTGGGAATTACTGGAAAAAGAATTACTGCATTGATACCTAATTTTATTGCTTGATTGATGTCATGAAAATGGAGGTCTAATGTTTTTCTTTGGACTCCCGGCATTGAAGGAATATCTTCAGTTTTGTTTTTGCCATCTATTAAAAAGATTGGAAAAATTAGATCATTTACGGATATGGTTGTTTCTTCAACCAAATTCCTAATACTTTCTTTTTTTCTTAATCTTCTACCTCTTACAAACATTCCTTTAATTATATTATCATTTAATTATCATTAAAGGTCTGTTAAATATTTTGATTAGTCTGCATAAACTATATATGATTAAGCATCTGTAATGATTAAAAAATTGGTAATATTTGATTTTGATGGAGTCATATATGACTCCGAACCACTTCACTTGAAAGCTTTTAATGCCGCTTTGACTTCGATTAAAAAAGAGATAACCAGGTCTATTTATTATGAGGAGTATTGCTCATTTGATGACAAAGGTGTTTTTACAACGCTTCTCAAAAAAGAGAGGATTGATTTTAATGACGGTTTAATTAATAAACTAATTGAATCCAAGCATAGATATTTTGACAAATACCATGATTCTGAAACAAGTATTTATCCTGGTGTACTAGATTTAATTTCGAGATTATCAAAGAAATATATTTTAGCTATTGGTTCTGGGGCAAGAAGACTAGAAATTGTTAGAATCTTAAATAAAGAAAATATAATTTCCCATTTTGAAACTATCGTATCATCTGATGAAACGAATTATCCAAAACCAAATCCTGAAACATATATTCAAGTCTTAGATAGAATCAACGAAACTTATCAAGTGGATTCAAACGAAAGTGTCGTGGTTGAAGATACTCCAAAAGGTATCATTGCTGCAAAAAGTTCCGGAATGAAATGCATCGGCATAACTAATGCGTTGGATTCAGTTCATCTATCAGATGCTGACACAGTCGTTAAGACTTATGAAGAGATAGATCAAAATCTAATTAACTCTCTCTAGTAAACTGTTAAAAACTATGTCGGCGCATTGATAAAATTCTCTCAATAATAATTTTTCATTCTTTGTATGAACTTCTCTCATCCCAGTCCCTAGATTTACTGTATTAACTCCGTTTTTTATGAAGAAATTGGCATCAGCTCCACCGCCTGTTTCAACAAGATTGATTTTATATTTTAAATCCTTACAAGAACTAAGAATTCTTTTTATGATGAACGAGTTTCTACTTAAGTTGATTGCGCCATAGATTCTTTCTTTTGTAAATTTTATAGAAAACTTTTTATTTACTCTTTTGTATTTTTTTTCAGTAGCAGCTAAAATTCTTTTTATTTTATTAAGTTGGGCCAGGATGGTTCTTTCGTTATGGCCACGAATTTCACACGATATTGTGGTTCTACCTGGAACTATATTTATTGCTGACCCACCATTAATTTTTCCAATATTAATTGTAGTGTTTCTATTGATTCTCCCAGTTTTTATTTTTGTTATTATTTCAGAGGCTACAACTATAGAGCTCAGCCCCTGTTCGGGATTGATTCCAGAATGAGCTTCGATTCCATTGATTTGAATTGAAAAAAAATCAGAAGCTGGGCCTTTAACGACTAGCCTTTCGGGGCTCATGCTATCCAACACTATGCCTTCTTTGGATTTGATTAACTTGTAATCTAGGAATTTAGCGCCAAGAAGTCCGATTTCTTCGCATGTTGTAATAGCTGCTTCGATATTTAGGTGACCTAGTTTTTTTGAACTGAATATCTCTAATATTTCTAGTATTATTGCCAATCCACTTTTATCATCAGATCCAAGAATGGTATTACTAGCACTTGATACATAATTCTTTTTAATAATGGGTTTAATTCCATTTCCAGGAACAACGGTATCCATATGAGATGATAGGATTATTGTCGGTAGTTTTGGATTTGAAATAATTCTTGCGATTATATTTCCATGATTTGATTTTGTTTTTATATGAGAATTGTCTATATCGTATCTGATTTTTAGCTTTTTAAGTTTATTTTTTATATACTCAGCGACTTTTTTTTCGTTTCTAGATTCACTATCAATTTTGACCAAATCTATAAAAGTTGATAACAATCTTTTTTTATTAATCGTCATTTCTTCAAAAATTCCTTGGACTATTATTCAATACTAAAGCGCTTTCAAATATAATTTCAGAAAGAGTTGGGTGAGGATGTATGGTCTTAATGATTGAGTCTATTGTTAAATCGTTACTCATTATTAATGCAATTTCAGAAATCATCTCTGTAGCACCTCTTCCAATTATATGACCACCTAATATTTTTTTATCCTCGTCTACCAATAATTTACAAAAACCTACCATATCGTCTGTCGCTAGAGACTTGCCATTTGCTTTGAATGGATATTTGACTGTATCGTATTTAATCTTTTTAGCTTTCGCCATATCTTCGGTGATGCCTATGTAAGATATTTCTGGCTGACAGTAAATGCACGCAGGTACTATTAAAGAAGAATTGGGCAAATCTTTATTTGAGGCTATAACATCATTAATTAACAGAGATCCTTCTTCACTTGCTTTGTGTGCCAACATTAGACCGCCAATCACATCTCCAATTGCGTATATTCCATCTACACTAGTTTTGAAATTTCTATCAACCTTTATAAAACCAAAATTATCTTTTAAAACACCTATCGAATCAAGATTAAGAGATTCTGTATTAGGTATTCTTCCAGTTGATATTAATATTTTGTCATATTTTGCAAGCTTAGTATTGGTTTCTTCGTTTGACTCTGGGCTTAAGAGTTCGACTTCCACAGAAGATTCACCTATCTCTTTCAATTCAATCGAAGTAGATTCATAAATTTTTATCCCACGTTTTTTGTAGGACTTTTTTAGCTCAGATACTATATCTGCGTCAAGCGAAGATAAAATTGATTCTTCTTTCTCAATTATTGAGACATTGACTCCAAAACTTGAGTATAAATATGCAAACTCGATTCCGATATATCCTCCACCTACAATACATATATTTGAAGGTAATTCGCCTGAATCAAGGATAAAGTCGCTATCAACGATTAATAATCCATCTGGATTCAGTCCTGGCGGAAAGGAAGGCTTCGAGCCAGTACTAATAACGATATTCTTAGTTTTAATTATTTTTTTATCATTTTGAGATTTTATTTCCAAAGTATTTTTGTCAATGAATCTTGCCTTGCCATCAAATATTGTTATATCTTTTTTGGTAAGTAAAACATCAAGACCACTTTTTAGCCTCCGTACATTTCTTTTGCTATTTTCAATGACTTTATTAAAGTCGACTGTTATCTTCTCGATTAGGAAACCTTTTTGTTTTGCTTTGTTAAATAGTTCATCAGCAAGTTCTGCTGACTTTAAAAGGGATTTTGATGGGATACATCCTCTATTTAGACATGTTCCTCCCAAATCCTTTTTTTCAATTAGCGCTGTTTTGTATCCTAATTTTGCTGATTCAATTGCAGCGACATAGCCACCAGGACCTCCACCAATAATGGCAATCTCAAATTCACTCATTGTTGATATCCTCCATTCTAATAAAATTAGAATTTGATGCCTTTGAATTTTCTGAAATCAAATATGAAATTGTCTTTGCAATATCTAAAGGATGAACCCATTTTGAATGATCATCATTTGGCATTAAATTCCTGTTGTCTTGAGTGTCGATTGTGCCTGGTATTATACAGGTAACTCTTATTTCTAATTTCTTAAGTTCTTTGGATAGCGTTTTACTTAAATTAATCAAAGCGGCCTTAGAAGCTGAATAAGCGGTCATGTTTTCGAATCCTATTTCTCCTGCTTCGGCTCCTATATTAATTATTGAAGCATTTTCAGATTTTAAAAGAGCTTTAACTGATAAATTGCATATATTGAAAACAGAAAAATAATTCATATTCATCATTTCTTTTGCATCTTCAAGATTTGATTCAATAAACTTCTTCTGTTGAAATCCTCCAACTAAATTGATTAATGAATCGATTTTGTTGTCCTCTGTGATGATTTTGTTAATGCACTCATCAGTACTGTCCATACAGGTAAGATCACAATTTATAAAATTTATATTTTTTTTTTCAATATCGCCAAATCTGTTCAATTCGTTTTCGAATATATATGTGCAATAAATTCTATTATCACCTTTGAGTAAAAATCTTGTAAGTTCTGTGCCCAGATTTCCTGTACCACCAGTTATCAAAATTATTGATCTTTTAGACATATCTAAACTTATCATATTTTGTATTTTTGATAAATTTGAACATAATAGGAGTAATATATCTTAATATGGAAATGTTTATTAAGGCTGAAACTCCTAGAGCTAAAAAAGGTTGGGGTATGGGATCTACTATGATGGCGGGTGATTCGAAAATTAGAGGGGTTAAGCTTCTTGTAACCGAAATCAGAGATGGTGAAGAAAAAAATGTCCGAATAATACACAGGCTTAGTTCTTCATTTAATTCATTAATAAAATTTAATGATGATATTAAAATAACAAATCAAGAATATGGAATAAAGATAATTCAAACTATTAATCAAGACAATTATAATAATGATATTTGGGATCAATGGGTACTATTTTCAAGAAAAATTTATGATAATATCAAAAAAACTCTTTAAGGTAAATAATTGAGTCAGGATTACAGTCAAACACTTAATCTTCCTAAAACTAATTTCCCTATGAGAGCCAATTTGTCTCGTAATGAGCCCTCTATACTCGATTTCTGGGACAGAATCAATCTGTACAATATCATGAGGAATAAGTCTGAGGACAGATTTGTTCTTCATGATGGACCACCTTTTGCAAATGGCAAAATACATATTGGTCATTGTCTCAACAAAGTCTTGAAAGATATCATATTGAAATACAATTCAATTATTGGAAAGGGGATTGACTACATACCTGGTTGGGACTGTCATGGTCTACCAATCGAGCATCAAGTATCAAGAAAGATAAAAAACAAAAATATGCCAAAAGTTGAGATAAGAAATATGTGTGAGGAATTTGCTTTGTCTTTTGTCGAAAGTCAAAAAGAAGAATTCAAAAGATTGGGTGTGATAGCTGATTGGAGTAATTCCTATCTAACAATTGATCCTGGTTTTGAGGCAAATCAAATTGGAGTTTTTTGGGATATGTATTCTAAAGGCTTTATCTATCGAGGGTTAAAGCCAGTTCATTGGAGCCCTAGTTCTAGAACTGCATTAGCCGAGGCGGAATTAGATTATCCTGAGAATCATATATCTAAAAGTATTTATGTAAAATTTAGGATAAAAGAAGAAACTGTATCTATTTCTAGCATCAAAAAATTGAATAAACCACTTTTCTTGATGATATGGACGACTACCCCTTGGACTTTACCTGCTAACGAGGCTGTCTCTGTCAATAAAGATTTTAAATATGGAATATACCAAACTGATGAAGAATATTGGATGATTGAAAAAGAACTTTCTCAGAAAATAGATGAGAAAATTGATAAAGAATTTACGCTGGTTTTAGAGGTGGATGGCGCAGATTTACTAAACTTTAGATATATTTCTCCAATTTCGAATAAGGATGCACCAATTGTCCATGCTGATTATGTTACAAGAGAGTCTGGGACTGGTCTTGTCCATATTGCTCCTGGCCACGGTACCGACGATTACAATACAGGTACTAAAAACAGACTAAAGGTTTTCTCGCCTGTTGACGAAGCTGGCAGATTTACTGAAGAAGCTGGGCCAGAATTGAATGGTTTGAATGTTCTATCCGATGGAAACGACAAAGTTATAGAATTAATTAAAAAAAAGAATCTTTTGGTTCTATCAGAAGATTACAATCATCAGTATCCATATGACTGGAGAACGGGTAAGCCAACAATCTTTAGAGCTACTCATCAATGGTTTGCTTCGGTCGATAAATTCAGAAACCTCGCTTTGGAAGAAATATCAAAGGTCAAATGGTATCCAGAAAGAGTAATAAATAGGATATCTAAAATGATTCAAGATAGATCTGATTGGTGTATCTCGAGACAAAGATCTTGGGGGCTACCCATCCCTGTTTTTTATTATAAAGACGGCGGAGATGTATTTATCAATGAGGATACGATTAAAAAAATTGTTGATATTTTTAAAAAACAAGGTTCGTCAGCATGGTGGGAACTAGAGATTAAAGATTTATTGCCTGATAAATATAAAGACCAAGCAATTGATCTTGTAAAAGGAGAAGATACTCTAGATGTTTGGTTTGATTCTGGATCCTCTTGGAAAACAGTTCTACTAAGAGATAATCATTATCCAGCGGATTTGTATTTGGAAGGTAACGACCAACATCGGGGTTGGTTTCAAAGCAGCCTTCTAACTTCTGTAGCCAATCATAGCATTGCGCCCTACAAAGCTGTACTGACCCATGGTTTTGTAGTTGATGGTAAAGGTCAAAAGATGTCTAAATCTAAAGGAAACGTCTTCGATCCTGAAAGAATCATCAAACAACATGGTGCAGATATATTAAGATTATGGGTCGCGTCTGAAGATTATTCGTCGGAGGTAAGAATCTCTGATGAGATTTTATCAAGCATAACAGACAAATACAAAAAAATTAGAAATACATTAAGATTTCTTTTGGGCAACATGTACGATATTGATGATAAGAAATTCATTGATTTTGATCAACTTCAAGAGATAGATAAGTGGATATTGATTAGATTCTCAGATATTAAGAAAAAATATATCCAATCTTTTGATTCCTACTTATTTCATTTAGGGACGAATGAAATTGTAAATTTCTGTGCTAACGATTTAAGTTCCATTTATTTAGATGTACAAAAGGATGTACTTTATACCTATTCGAAGAATTCACAAGAAAGAATATCTGCTCAGACTTCTATTTTTTTAATATTTAAAGAATTATGTCTAATGCTAGCCCCAATTCTTTCATTTACCGTAGAAGAAGCTTGGAAGGAAAGTTTTGGCTCGAAAGATACTATCTTTGTTGGCGAACTCTCGAACGATATATTTGAAGATTTAAAAATTCGGTCCAGTTGGAAGAAGATTCTTAGTTTAAGAGATGAGGTTTTAAGGGAGATTGAGACAAAAAGAAAAATGAAAGTCCTTGGGAACTCTCTTGAAGCCAAAGTCCATTTAAAATGCAATAGCAGTCAATTCGACTTTTTAAGCGATAATCTGGAGTTGATAAAAAGAGTACTAATAGTATCTGAGCTTAGCGTTTCAAATAGCAAAAAAAATGATTTAGATATAGTTGTTGAGAAAACTAAAAATAAGAAATGTCAAAGATGTTGGATGCATTATAGTCGTAAAGATTTTAGTAAATCGGATAAAAATATTTGCATGAGGTGTGAACAGCAATTAAAAATTTAGGTATAACTGTTATAATTATTCCGAAAAATGTCTAACAAAGAAAACGATAGACACCATGTTGTAGTAATTGGAGCTGGTTTCGGTGGCCTCTATGCCGTTCACGAACTGGTGAATTCAAATGTCGATGTAACCCTAATCGACAGAAGAAATTTTCACCTTTTTCAGCCATTATTGTATCAAGTTGCAACTGGAACAATTTCAGTTTCTGATGTTACTGCACCTATTAGATCAATCTTTGGTGACAAGAAAAATATTACAATTCGACTTGATGTTGCTACTGGAATTAATCCTCGAAATGGATATGTTCAAACCGCAAGTCATACGAAGATTCCATTTGATGATTTAATTGTCGCCACGGGGGTGAGCCATCACTATTTTGGACACCATGAATGGCATAAAGACGCCCCCGGTCTTAAGACGATTGAAGATGCACTTGAAGTAAGAAGAAGAATATTTACTGCTTTTGAACTTGCAGAAAATGAAACTGACCCCGTCAGAAGAAAGCAACTTTTAACTTTTGTCATAATAGGTGGGGGCCCAACGGGTGTTGAATTGGCTGGAGCTTTAGCCGATTTAGCATTTCGAACTTTGGCTGGACATTTTCATAATTTAGATACAAAAAAGGAATGTGAAATCTTTCTATTAGAAGCTATGCCTAATCTCCTTCCCTCGTACAAAGACTCACTGTCAAAAGTCACAAAAACTTATCTAGAAGATATGGGTGTAACTGTATTAACTAACTCTCGTGTAAACGACATCCAAAGTGATGCTGTTTTTTATGCTGGCACTAATGAAGCCGTAAGAATTGAATCTAAAACAATACTCTGGGGAGCAGGTGTAATGGCATCTGTGATGGGTAAAATTCTCGCTGATTCAACAGGTGTAGAACTCGATAGAGTAGGAAGAGTTTTGGTTGAAAAAGATTTCTCAGTACCAAATCATGACAATATCTTCGTAATCGGAGATCTTTCTAGACTTAAGAACGGTGCAGACTATTTACCCGGTATTGCTCCTGTTGCTATGCAGTCAGGTATCTTTGTTGCTAGATTAATAAAAAATAGAGCTCAAAATAAGGATTACGAAAAGGAATTTAAATATAAGAATAAAGGTCTTTTGGCAGTAATTGGAAGAAATAAGGCAGTAGCCGATTTGGGTTTTTTTACAGCCAAAGGATTCTTTGCTTGGGTTTTGTGGATTTTTGTTCATATTTGTTATCTAATAGGATTTGATAATAAAATTTCTGTATTAATTAAGTGGGCCCTCAACTATTTTAATGAAGATAAAGGTACTAGACTTATTACAAAATAATACGGGAAGCTCTTTCTCTATATTGTTCATTCCGAGAGATGTGATTTGATAGCCACTGCCATATATAATAGAATCTGTGATAGAAACGAGAAATAATTAAATGTTGAGAAAAAAAAATTGTTATAGCCGTGGGACCAGTAAAAAATTTAGGATAAGTAGATCAAAAGTCGACGATTTTATTAATTGTCCGAGATGCTTTTGGCTCGATAGAGTTAAAGGTCTTGATAGAACTAGAACACCTACATTTGCGATAAACAATGCGGTAGATAGATTGTTAAAAAATGAATTTGATCATTACAGAAAAGAACAGGTGCCACACCCATTATTCATACAAGAAAAGCTCAATTATCTACCATTTGAGGATACTAGACTTGATGGTTGGCGAGAGAACTTCACGGGAGTTCAATATTATGACAAAGATTTAGATCTTACTTTTACGGGAGCTATAGATGATTTGTGGTTCAATGAGGATTCAAAAAAAGTAATCGTTGTTGATTACAAAGCCACATCAAAAGAAGGTGAAATCACACTTTCTGATGATGGATGGTGGCCTCAATATAAAAGACAGATGGAATTTTATCAATTTCTCTTACGAATGAATGAAATGAATGTCGAAAATTATGGGTTTTTCCTTTATGCAAATGGTATCAAAAAAGGATTTTTTAACAAACAAGTTAAATTTAATCTCTACCTCATCAAGTACGAAGGTGATACTTCTTGGATTCCTGGAACGCTAAAGGATTTAAAATCAACATTGGACGAGGAAAACGTACCTGAGCCATCAAAGAATTGTGATCACTGCAGATATTTCGAAGACAGACAAGATTCTTTTAGAAGACTAAACTATGGACAGAATATGAATTTGTTTGACCGATATACACTTATGAAGAATTAAGTGTAAAATAGAAAAAATGAGAATTTTTATTTCAACAATTATATCACTTCTATTGATAGCGATTTTAGTTTTCCTATCCCCACTTTATAGTCTTTATAAAATCGGGACAGCGGTCAAAGAAAAAGATAAAAATACTCTGAGTAGTTATATCGTTTGGCCCGAGATACAAGTTTCTGTTAAAGAAGACGTTCGTGAACATCTTAAAAATAGATCGAAATTACGAGAAAAAGAACTAGACAATCCAATCGAAGGAGTTTTGGAAGATATAAAAAAAATTGGAGGAACTATTTTTGGTGAAAAAGCGATTGATATTGCGATTAAAAAAGTCGTTACTCCTGAAGGCGTAATTAAACTTATTGAAATAAGTGAGAAAAGAAATACAAACAAGAAAAAAGAAACCTCTTCAAATGAAAAAGGTATTTCTTCCTTTTATGATGGTTATGGATTGGAAGAATTGAATTTCATATCACTCTCAGATATGGAAGCCACAGTTCTAACACCCGATGGAGATATCTATTTTAAAATGAGATTTGTATTCCCAACCTGGTACTTGTATACGGTAAAATCTCAGAAACTAACTGAAGAAATATCAAAGAAAGTTGAAGATTCAGTGAATTTATTAAAAAATCTTAATAGAAAATTAAATGATATTGTAAATCAAATAAATTAATTGTAAGAATCGAGAATTTTTTGGAGATACTATAGGAATAACTTTAAAACCTCATGCCTAGATTTTAGAAAAAAATGCAAAGACAACTCTCATTATGGATGCTAATTTCTTTTTTACTTGCCATACCATTTGCAACCTATCTCCCTGAATATGCTATAAAATCGAAATTTCTCGGCGACTATTTCATCTATCTTTTGAAACAGTTTGTTCCTTTTCTTATATTTGGAACTATCACATATTCTATTGCATCATTTGGTTCCACTAATTCTCTAGCTAAGATTGTTCCACTTACACTTTCTCTTTATCTAATTACAACTTTGATAGCCATTGCATATGCACTAATAGTTGGTTCACAAATACAATTTGGAACCGGAGAAATAATTCAATTAACCGCTTCACCCATAGATAGAAACTCGATTGATTTGACATCAACTTTGAGTGTTCTAGCTTTAGATTTTAAGAATTTTTTTAGTTTGATTTTAAAAGGGAACCCTATAGCAATAATGATCATGTCAGTTATTTTGGGTATTTTTATAAGATTCTCATCAATTTATAAAAATAAACTTGTAAGATTTTTTTCTTATTTTAATAATTTCGTATTAAGGATTACCAATTATCTTATGTTGTTAGCCCCTTTAGCTATTTTTTCTTTATTCTCAAATATGCTTCTAACGATAGAAGGACAAATAGTTTTTTCATTAATAAAATTCGTAATCATTACCATCGTAATGTTTCTATTCTACATGTTCTTTTTCTATGGAACTGTTATTAATTTTTTTGGTAATATAAATCCCTATCATTTTTTTAAATCTATAAAAGAGCCTGTTATATTTGCATTTTTTTCATCAAGTAGTTCTGCTACAATGCCTCTTACCCTCAAAACTGCTGAAACTAATCTAAATATAAAAAAGGAAATCTCATCGTTTGTTATCCCAATTGGTACTACAGTAAATATGGATGGATCAGCGATTTATCTTGGTCTATCAGCAATTTTTGTTTCACAATTGATAGGTTTGGACCTTTCTCTAATCGAATATGTCATTATCTCGTTGACAGCAACGATAGGAAGCATAGGTGCTGCTGGTGTTCCATCAGTTGCACTTGTGATGATGACAATTGTATTTACTTCTGTTGGGATACCCATTGAAGCTATTGCTATTGTTGCAGGTGTAGATAGACTGCTTGATATGTTTAGGACAGCAATTAATGTTACAGGAGATTTGACTATAGCTAAAATTGTAGATTCAATTGTTAAAATTGGTTAATGGAATTTTTTTAGTTAGTATATAAAGTATCAATGTTTAGATTAATCAAGGCCATTATAGAATTTATAAGTCAATTAGATAAAAGGGGTGGTTCCCGTAACGGAGATTCTGTTCCTTCAACAGGTTCGGGTGGGAATACAACGTTCAAAAAACTTTTGATTTGGGTTCCCACTGTTTTTGTGATACTGGCCATCTTATCGAGTATTTATACGATTGATCCTGGAGAAGTAGGAGTAATTCAAAGATTTGGAAAACTTTCAACTTTTACCGACCCGGGCCTCCATTTTAAAGTCCCTTTTGTAGATAGTCTTACTAAAGTCAATGTTGAAAAAATAAGAAGAATAGAGATAGGATTTAGATCTGACAGAAGAAGGATTAATGTCCTTCAAGAATCGTTAATGATTACAAAAGATGAAAATATCGTCGATGCGCAAGCAATTGTACAGTGGAAGATAAAAGATCCCGGCAATTTTTTATTTAAAGTTGCAAGTCCAGTATTAACTATTAAAAATACAGCAGAAGTTGCGCTAAGGAGCGTTATGGGTGTCACTAACATTGATGATGCTATGACAACAGGCAGGGATGAGATCCAAGTAAAAACTAAAGAATTTTTACAGCACTTACTAGATACTTATTCTTCTGGTGTGCAAATAACTGATGTTAAACTTCAAATTGTAGATCCCCCGGAAGAAGTAAAAGATGCTTTCAATGAAGTTGTAAGAGCCAAAGAAGATAAAGAAAAAGTGATTAATGAAGCAAAAGGTTTTTTCGAAGATATTATACCCAAAGCAAGGGGTGAAGCCGAGAAGATGATTCTTGACGCTGAGGCTTATAGGCAAAAAAGAATATCAACAGCAAAAGGAGACACCGCAAGGTTTAATCAGATATATTCTGAATATAGAAAAGACAAAGATGTTACAAGAACAAGAATATATTTGGAAAAACTTGAAGTGATTTTACAGAAACCTAAAAAAATTATTGGAACTGATTCATCAAGTGGTGCCTTGAATTTGATTCCACTAAAGGAGGTATTTAAGGATTGAGGAATATGAAAAGAATTCTACCAATAATAATTATATTACTTCTTCTGACTCCTTCATTTATCTTTACAGTGGATGAAAGACAACAAGCCATTATTACCGAATTAGGAGAATTCAAAAGAGCTATTCTTGAACCGGGGTTACATTTTAAAAAACCCTTTGTAGAAAAAATTACTCGGTTTGAAAAACGAATGCTTTCTACAGATGCTCCACCGGGACAGTATTTGACATTAGATAAAAAAAGATTAGTTGTTGATTTTCTCGCTAGGTGGAGAATCAAAGATCCACTTGTTTTCTTTAAATCTGTTAGAAATATGTTCGCTGCAAATACAAGAATTGAAGATATTGTATATTCCGAACTACGAGAAGAGCTTGCCACCCATAATATAAATGAGGTTATCGCTGAAAATAGAGAATTGATAATGGATAAAGTAAAAGCAGGAAGTAGTGCCAAACTTAAAGAGTATGGTATTGAATTGATTGATGTAAGAATCAAAAGGGCAGATTTGCCAACAGAAGTTCAGCAAAGTGTATTTGAAAGGATGATTGCAGAGAGACAAAGAATTTCAAAAAGATATAGATCTGAAGGTGAGGAAGAATCTGCAAAGATTCGAGCTAGAACTAATAAAGAGAAAGATATTATCATTGCTACTTCATATGCTAAAAGCGAAAAAATTAAGGGTGAGGGTGATAAAATCGCAACTCAAATTTACTCAGATTCTTACTCAAAAGACCCCGATTTTTACGAGTTTTGGAGAAAACTCGAGGCATATGAAAAGATTATCGATGAAAATTCTGTAATCTTCTTGCCTATCGATTCATATCTATTTAATCTCCTCAAGAAAAAGTATTAATATTGGATACTTTTAGCCACGCACTATGGGGTAAAGCTTTATTTGGACGAAAAGGAACGAATCTTTTCGCATTATTATTTGGAGCAGCCCCAGACTTAATTGCTTTTTTACCTTGGATGATTCTCCGTATTATCAATGGAACCTTCTTTGACAGAGAATTTGCTAAACCTCCACCAGTAGAAATAATTCCTGATTGGCTTTTCTTTATGTATGATTTTTCTCATAGTTTTATTACTGGGTTTTTACTCGTTTTCTTGCTGTACTATTTTAGAAAAGATTACATATGGTTTGCTGCATTAGCATGGCCTTTTCATACTGTTCTTGATTTTCCTTTTCACACCAAGGAGTTTTTTCCAACCAAAATCTTCTGGCCTCTGTCAGATTTCTATATAGATGGTATTCTCTGGTCTAGACCAGAAGTATGGATTCCAAATATCATCTTGTTAGCACTTGTATTGTTTTATAAAAAAAGAAAGAATACTATTAATGGCTAGATTTTTTCTTATTTTCTTCGAAACTCTATGCGGGTCAGGGGGTAGTAGGGTGGGATATTGGTGAATATAGACCGGCTAGTGCTATAGGTTTTATTTTTTTATTTATTTATTTTTTAAGAGGTGGCGATAATGCTTATAGATCTACTAATAGTTCGATGCCACAAGCTTAAGATAAAGATGAAGAAGTGGAAGAAGTATTAAATGAGATAAATACTCAAATCGAAGAACCGCACAGTCCTTATGTAAAAGTTACTTCTGTCTTTCCTCCTGAAGAATTAACTAATTATATTTTTATAGGCACATGCGATTTTGGTGATGATGGTCAACCACAATTTCGCGAAGGGCTACTAACTTTTTACTCTGGACACAAAGTTCAGTTCAAGGGTACGACGAATTTTATGGCTTAATGGTGACGCAGTTACAACTTTCCCAGATGGCAACAAGTATGAATGTTCGTTTAAACAAGGACAGGGAATCGGTCGAGGAACTTATAGGACTATAAAAAACTTAGATTTAAATGTACAAAATTATAAGAGTCATATTGTGGTTCGTTTGAGTTTTCTTCCAGACCCACCATCTTTTTTGAAAATAGAGGATATTGTGTCTGATGGATATATTGAAATTTTAAACAAAAATAGAAATTAAAACACCAGCGGCAACTGCTGAACCGATAACGCCGGACACATTAGGACCCATTGCATGCATTAATAATACATTGGAATTGTCTTCTTCGTTACCCACTTTGCTAACAACCCTCGCAGCCATGGGAACTGCAGATACGCCCGCTGCGCCAATTAATGGATTAATATCAGATTTACTGAAATTATTTAATATTTTGCCCATCAAAACTCCTGAAGCCGTGCCAACTGAGAAAGCGGCAAGACCAAGAAAAATTATCGCCAATGTTTCAGGAACTAAAAAACTTTCTGCTGCAAGCTTTGATCCGACAGCTAAACCTAAAAAAATGGTGACAATGTTTATTAAAGAATTTTGCAATGTATCTGAAAGCCTTTGAGCAACACCCGATTCTCTTAAAAAATTACCAAAGCATAATGCTCCTACTAGTGGACTGGCAGCAGGAATAACGAGAATACAAAGCATAAGTAGTGTTATTGGGAATAATATCTTTTCAAGCTTGTGAACTTTTCTTAGCTGGACCATTTTTATTCTTCTCTCAGCTTTAGTAGTAAGGGCTTTCATGATAGGGGGTTGAATTATTGGTACTAATGCCATGTAAGAATATGCCGCGATGGCGATTGCTCCTAATAAGTCTGGTGCAAGTTTTGAAGCGATGAAAATTGCTGTAGGACCATCCGCCCCACCGATGATACTTATTGCGGCAGCATCTTGTAATGAAAAATTAATGAAATCAGTCATCTGTGTTAATACCACTGCGCCAACTAGGGTTCCAAAAATGCCAAATTGAGCTGCTGCACCAAGAAGTGCAGTTTTTGGATGAGCTATAAGAGGACTAAAGTCAGTCATGGCACCTACACCCATAAAAATGAGTATAGGGAAAAGACCATTCTCGACACCCATAGAATATAGAATTCCAAGAAAACCGTTAGGGCCAGCAATGTCAGCTATAGGGATATTGGATAAAAGTCCACCAAATCCTATAGGTATGAGCAAGAGGGGTTCAAATTTTTTCGCAATTGCTAGGTAAAAAAGAAGTATTGATATGAGTATCATTATTAATCTGCCCCAGCTTTTAGAGAAATTTGATGCAAACTCTTTTTTCCCGGAGTCAATTTTTTCAGAATCAGGGTTCAAAAATCCATAAAGACCTGTTGATTTATAAAAGCTCTTTATCAAATCTTTCATACCTTTTTTTTGATATTCTGCTTCTTTAGCTTGTTTTTCTTTAAGATCTGCCGAATAGACTGTATTCGCAAAAGTAGCAAAAAAGATAAATAAAAATAAAGCTAAAAAGAACCTGGAAGTATTCATATCTTTTAACCGATTATAAATATCGTATCACCTTCTTCGACATTCTGACCCATTGCAACATTAATTGAAGTTATAGTCCCATCAAGTCCGGCTTTAACATTGATTTCCATTTTCATTGATTCTAGCACAATTACCGTTTGATTTGCTGTTACTTTATCTCCAACGGAACACTCAATTTTAAATACTACTCCATTGACTGGAGCATTGACACTTTCTCCATCAGCCGAAGTTTTAACTGTCTTACCTTCAGCTTGATCTTGTCCGAGTTGGATTTGAGATTCTGTTTTTTTAATTCCAGTGACCTCAACTTTTCCAAGAGTGGAAACCACGTCAGCTCCTGCACCTGATGCAACTTGTACGTCATACGATTCACCATCAAGTAGTATAGTGTATGTAGATACTTGAGTTTGCGATTTAGACTGATTTTCTTTCTTAGCTCCATCTTGATCATCGTTATCAATGTTTTTTCTAACATTTACTTTGATGTTACCTTTTAAAAATTCGATACCTTTTTCTGCACAGCAAGCCGCAATAAATATATTTTCTTTGGAAGTTTGAAGATTTTCTTCTTTTAAAATATTTTTCCAATATTTAACACTTTTCTTTTCATCTCTATCGGCTATATCGAGAGGATTTTCGTTCGTTGGTTCGAGATTAAGTTGTTCTGATGCTAGCTTCACGATTTCTGCATCTGGCTCTGTGGGTGTTTTCCCGAAATATCCAAGCACCATTCTTCCGTATCCATCAACAATCTTGTGCCATTTGCCAAACATAACGTTACTAAAGGCTTGTTGCCAATAAAATTGAGATACTGGAGTGACGGATGTTCCGTATCCACCTTTTTCTACAACTTCTCTCATGGCTGAAATAACTTCTGGGTATTTGTGTAAAATGTTGTTATCTCTCATCATTTGAGTATTTGCCGTTAAAGCCCCGCCTGGCATTGGAGAAAATGGGATAAGAGGAGAAACTCTTTTTGCTTCCCTAGGTACATAGTAGTCTTTTAGAAGAGCATTGAGAACTTCTTTATATCTAATGATTTTTGAAGTGACTAAATTATTTAGATTAAAGTTGGTATTTTTTGTTGCATGAAGCATTGTCAGAATATCAGGCTGGCTTGTCCCACCAGATACTGGAGCTACAGCTGTATCTATTCCATCGACACCTGCTTCTAATGATGCGAGATAAGAGGCTACACTAATCCCAGCACTTTCATGAGTATGGAATCTGATATGTGCATCTTTGGGCAATAGCTTTCTCGCCATCTTAATTGTTTCGTATACCTTTTTCGGGTGAGCAGTGCCACTTGCATCTTTAAAACATAATGAATCATAAGGCATACCCGAATCAAGAATATCCCTTAATATCTTTTCGTAAAAAATTACATCGTGTGCACCAACACAACCTGGTGGTAGGTCCATGATGGTAATTACGACCTCATGTTTAAGGCCACGATTATGAATACACTCAGCACTATATTGAAGATTTGAGACGTCATTTAGGGCATCAAAATTCCTAATAGTGGTAGTCCCGTGTTTTTTAAACAGTTTTGCATGAAGATCAACAACTTCTCTACTGGCGGTATCAAGACCTACTGTATTTATTCCTCTTGCAAGGGTTTGAAGATTAGCATCTAATCCTACTATCGATCTAAATTTGTCCATCATATCAAATGCATTTTCATTTAGATAAAGGAAAAGAGTTTGGAACCTTGCACCTCCCGCAAATTCAAAATGACTTATTCCGGCATTTTTAGCTTCTTCAACAGCTGGAAGGAAATCTTCCATTAGTACTCTTCCACCGAAGACAGATTGGAATCCATCCCTAAATGTAGTATCCATTATGTCTATAAATTTTTTACCCATTTTTTCCCTATATTCTGGCAAATAAAGATGATAAGTTAAATTTTATTTGTTTTGCTTTATATGCTGTTTGACTGCAGCAGATATAACCGCAGTGGTTTTTACATCTATTGCACCTGAAGATGCATCGGTTATTTTATCGTCGTCTTTCTTGACAACTTCGTCTCCAAGGAATCCACTAAGTATGCGACCTTGAATTTCTAAGACAAGTACCATGACAATTAGAAAAATGAAAACAACAGCCATTCCAATTATCATAAAATTTATTGATTCACCTATCATCGTGAAACGCTCCTTCTGTTAAATACATAATTTTAATCCATTCTTATTGTAGTAAAAAATCATTATAAAAACAATTGATTATTTGGAAAATATATTAAACAATCTAGTAATACTAGGGAATTGCTCTAATATTAGAACTTTGTTACTATAGACCATAATTGAGACTTTGCCCTTTTACGGACATTTATGCTATACATTATCGATGAACAGACGTGAAATAAAAGTGGTTTTTATTGCCGATTCTCATCTTGTTTTTAAAGAGAAATTTCTTGGAATAGAAACTCATAAATCTTTTGAAGCTGTTATAGGTAATATTTTGGTACATGATCAAGATGCTGATTTCTATATATTTGGCGGAGATTTAGTTCAAGATCAATCTAAGGAGTCGTTTGATTTTTTCAAGGACATCTCAAGCAAACTAAGCGGTACATCGTTATTTACAAGAGGAAATCATGATATAAATGATTTCTTTTTTGATGAAATAAAGACGAATCAAAAAGATTACATTTCGTTTAAATCCTGGTGTTTAGTTAATCTTGATTCATATAGTCAAGGAAGTATCTATGGAGAAATAACAAGTGAACAAATAGAATTTTTACAGAATATATCAAATAAAAATATCGATACAAATATATTTCTCTACATGCATCACAATCTTTTTCCAACTAATTCACCATGGCTCGATCAACATATAACTAAAAATTATCAGATTGTATCAAAGCAATTCTCTGATATTGAGAATCTAAAATTAGTCTTATCAGGGCATATCCATCAAGAGATGGAAGTAGTTGTTGATAACACAACTTTCGTCTCAACCCCATCCACAAGTTTCCAGTTCTTACCAGATAAAGAAATTTTTACTTTAGATGATAAGAACCCTGGTTATACGGTTCTTAACTTGTACTCAGACGGTTCCTTTGAAATTAATTATAAAAGAATCGATGGATTTTTTGGAGAACTTCCGAAAAGACCAGAACTATATTAGTATTGGTAGGACCATAACACCATCTTTTTATTTATATACGGACGAGCATGAAACAATTATGGCTGTCATTAATAAAATCAATGGAAAAAATCTCATCTCTATATTATATTCTATTTAATTAAAAAAATCTTTTTTAATAAATATGATGCCCGTAATGCTAATTTTTTAAATATAATTAATTTATGGATGTAAGATTGAAGATATTAATCGGTTTCATAGCAGCTTATCTATTCATCGTGGTTCTTATGTATATATTCCAAAGGTCGTTCTTGTATTTTCCAAAAGTAGATAACTATCTTACCGAAGAAAAATTGGAAGGAATGCCTGAAAAAGTATATATAGATAGTACAAATGATATAAAACTTTATTCTTGGTTCTATTTTGAAAATTTTGACAAAAAAACAATTTTATTTTTGCATGGAAATGCAGGAACACTAAACAGCAGAATCTATAAATTAAATTTTTTTAAAGACTTAGGATACAACTATCTTGCTGTATCATGGAGAGGGTTTAGTGGAAACAAAGGATATCCCACCGAGAAAGGCCTTTATGAAGATGCAAATTCAGCTATTACATGGCTTAATCAAAAAGGCATAAGTCTCAATAGTATAATTTTGTATGGCGAATCTCTTGGTACCGGCGTTGCTATTGAAATATCTCAGAATAAAGATTATGGAGGTTTGATACTTGAGTCTCCATACACATCGATAATCGATATGGGAAAATTAAACTATCCATACTTGCCAGTTGAATTAATTTTAAAGGACAAGTTCAATTCAAAGGAAAAAATTAAAAATATTAAAATTCCAACCCTTGTAATGCATGGGAAACAAGATACTATCGTTCCATTTTACATGGGTGAGGATATTTACAATGCATTAAAAACAGATAAGTATAACTATTTTGTTGATGACGATGATCATATGATGAGATTCGACAATGAGATGAAAGATGTTATAAGTAGTTTTTTGAAAGAATTAAACTAAGTATATTTTAGTCCTTTTTTTAAATATTCGTAACCTGTATAAACGGTTAGCCCGGCTGCAATCCATAGGCTTAACAAGCCAATGTCCCTCCCGTACCCCATTAACAATCTATCTCCCGGTTCTCCCGACAATAGAACGGAGATGGCAAGCATTTGCATGAATGTTTTAAACTTTGTCAAGCTAGAAACAGGTAGTGATACTTGCAATTTTGCTAAGAATTCTCGTAAACCTGATACTAAGATTTCTCTACATATTATTATCATTGCAGCATATAGAGTTAAATCTTGTATCGCTTTAGTGTGAATTAATAAAACTAATGCAGCTGTTACCATTATTTTGTCTGCTATGGGGTCGAGTAGGGCACCAAGTTGTGTTTCTTCATTTAATGATCTGGCAAGGCGACCATCCAAATAGTCTGTAAGTCCGGCAAGAACAAAGATAATGCAAGACAACCATTTTCCTAATTCTCCTGGTATAAAGAATGCGAAAACAAATACAGGTACAATCAGAATCCTAAAATACGTAAGAGAGATTGGTATTTTAGATTTCATTTTTTAAAACCCCAGAATTATTAAAATAATTGCGGTTATTACTAAAATAGTTGAGAAAATTCGTTCTCTTAACGTTGAATAAAATTTGTTAAGGAATTCTTTCATAATTGATAATAACATTTTTAATTATTTCTTTATATTGCAAGTTGACAATTGACCCACATTTAGTAATATATGTACCGAACCCATGATATCCATGATATCTATGATATTCCGACCACAGAGGCTGTTTTCATGAGTGCTCCTTTTCTATCTTCGTTTACAATTATTTTCAGAGAGTCCCTTGAGGCAATCTTAATAGTTGCTGCTATTTATGGCTATTTAAACCAAATTGGAGAACACTCTGCAAAAAGGATTATTAATTATGCGTGGATTTCTGCCATTTTCTTTGGAGTGATTACGTTTTTAATTGCCAATTACTTGTTTTCTTTAACAGAAGCCCATGCCGAAATGGTAGAAGGGTTTACTAGTATAATTGCATCAATAGTACTTTTCTATGTAGGCGTATGGTTCATATCTAACTCAGAAACTAAAAAATGGAAGGAATATATAGAATCCAAAATCTACTGTGCTATATCTTCTAAGAACTTAACGGTACTTTTTATGGTTGTATTCTTTGCTGTATACAGAGAAATTTTTGAAACAATCCTTTTCTATCAGACTCTTATAATGCAATTTGACATAGATAGCATCTCCTTTGGCTTTTTTGTAGGCGTCTTGGCTGTTTCTGTAGTTGCTTATATGTTATTCAAGGCTACTTTGTTATTTAATCTCAGATATTATTTCATTGGTACAAGTATTATATTGTTCTTTCTCTCAATCTCATTTCTTGGTTATGGAATACATGAATTACAAGAAACAGGATTCATTTCTCTTACTTCTTTAGAATCTCTAGAATATAAACCAATGGGTCTTTATCCCACATATGAGACAACTATTCCACAACTAGTCCTTATTGCCTTACTGGGATTCTCTTTATATAGAACTTTCTTAAGAAAAGAATCATAAGTCCCTTGAAGAATAGGCATCTTAATGCAGGTAATCGGTAATTTTATTCGCTCTTAAAAGTAATTTACTAAGTCGTTATAAATTGCAAAAATTGTTTTGTAGTAGAGCGAAAACAATGTTGTAAATATAATAAAAAAAAGTGTAATCCAGATGACACGCATGTTTAATTTAGCCTAAGTAATGAAATACAAAAAGTATAGATTATCTCTCTTGCTAACTCTCTCAGTTTAACAGTTATTGTTGCTCTTTGCACCTAATTGTGGCTATTCTGTTGTCTAGGCAGCTTTTTTCTTTTTTGGTAAAACCTTAAATGTCAGCTCATTTGTATAATCGATTTCAACAAGAGAATTTTCTTTAAGTTTACCGTTAATTGTAAGATCAATGAGAAATGATTTCACAGATTCATTGTTGTTTAGACTTTCGTTCATGCTTTAAAACTATGCATTAAAGAGGGATCTTTAAGATATTTCTTGAATCATTTATCAGTTTTTATATAATATAGTAAAACTAAGGGGGAGCGTTTCCATTCTAAGAATTTTCTTATTATTGTTTTTGTTTTTTGGAACTTCTGTTTTTGCAGTTGATGATGATGTTCGTCTTGATAAATCTTATATAAAGCTCTCCTCCGGTTATGTCCGTATTCCAGATTTTAACAATATCTCTACTCTAGATTTTGATCCAACCTTTGCAAGTGCTCTTTATGATATAGCATATGAGCCTGGAATCTCTTATCAAGTTGTATTTGGGAACACTTTTAAGAGTTTTGCTGTTGAGATATCAATAGATTATATCGAAGTAGGGCTTGATTCTATTAAGTCAGATACTTTAGCTAATTACAACGATGGAGACTTAAGCATAACTTTTTTTCTTCTTAATTATCTTTATCATCCTTCCTTTCTGGAGTTTGGTAATTTCTCTATCTATGTCGGTGGAGGGGTAGGGATGGCATATAGAGTTGATTTGGACACGTCATCATGTACTGGGTCGAGATGTTCCGAGCCTCTTCTTGGTACTACAGCAACAACTTTTAAATCTTTTACAAACGAAAATAGAGCTGTTTACCAATATTTGATTGGAGGTAATTACGTATTAACAGATTCTATCTCTATATTTTCTGAATTAAGAAATATCTTTTTTGATGAGGTAAGTTTAACTTTGGATAGCGGTAAAGCTACATACAAGAACATTGACATAAACCCCATGGTCACAACCATTGGTCTCAAATACGACTTTTAGCAAGAGTACGTAATTTACAAAATCTTCATGAGAATAAAACAAAAAAAATCCTTTCTAAAAAAAATTGACTATCCTATATTCTATATTGCCTATGGGTCGAATCTGAACAAAAATCGAATGAAAAAAAGGTGTCCACATGCGTTACCGCTTGAAAAGAACTACATAAGAGGTTTTAGGCTTTTATTCAGATCCGTGGCCACTATTGTTATCGATAAAAAAAGTATTTTACCATGTGGAATATGGGAAATAACTGAAAAGTGTGAAGCTGCTTTAGACCGATACGAAGGTTACCCAGATGTGTATGGAAAGGAATATTGGGAAGGGAGTGTTGATGGAAAGAAGTACCCCTTTTTGATATATATAATGAATAAAGAAGTTAGATCAATTGCTCCTCCACATCCGGTATATTTTGAGAGAATAAAAAATGGATATAAAGATTTTGATCTTCCTTTAAAGTACTTACGAGACCATGACCAATTAAAAATTTTTTTTTAAAAGACCATCTTGCAAAAACATATATATTATTTTCTTATTTCTATAGCTTTAAGTATTTTCTGAGTTTCAGACGAATAGAAAATATCGAGAAACGCCTCTATACTATCATCATTGTCTAGATATAGAATTTGATTCAATCTCAAATCTTTCTTCATAAGACTAATTGCTCTTTTGCTTTTATTTGTAAAAGTTTTTGCAAAGTTCAAAGTACTTTTATAGAGATCTTCTTTATCGTAAATTCTATCAATTAATCCGATATGTAAAGCTGATTTGGAGTCAGTCATTTCTCCTCCAAGAAGAAATTTTTTTGCATTATTGTCACCAACAATTGATTTTAATATATTTACGGTGCTAGGAAAGAGGGATAATCCTATATTAATTTCGTTCAAAGCTATTTTAGCCCGTTCTTTTGTCATGAATCTATAATCTGTACTTATTGCAATCATGCATCCTGCTCCAGTTGCGTGACCATTTAATGACGAGATTGTGATTTTATCAGAAAGATAGATATCTTTACAAAGTTTCAATAGTAAATTGACTACATTTTTAACTTCCTCTCTGTTAGATTCGAGCAAAGATGGTATATCTAGACCAAATGAAAAGAAACTTCCGGATCCCTGTATGATAATTGATGAAGAATTGGTATCTTCTTCAGCTTTGAGAAAAGTTTGATGCAAATCAGATATTGTTCCCAGATCCAAAGCGTTTACTTTGTCCCTCTCGATAGTGATTATGGAAACATTGGAAATATTTTCTAATCTAACCATTCTAATCTCAATTTCGTAAAATCTAAGGGCGTGGTTTTAATTCTCTGATAAATTCGTCCCAATGAAGTTCGTCATTTGTTAATTTTTTAATTTTATACCCCATTTTTTTATAGGTTTTATATTCGGGAAAGAGTTTTTGTGTTATAGCATCTCTATTTTTAAGCCACTTATCTATGGAGTCATAGTTCTTAAATTTAACAACGGTTTTAAAAGTCCAAGTATGGTCTTTTGTGTGAATTCGGTGAGCATAAATTCTTATACCATCAACGACCAAATCCATCTTACGTGCTTCCTCCCAAAATGGCTTCCAATATTTTGCGTAGAGACTTAGGAATTCATCCCTATTCTCAGATGATACATGCCAATAGCTTTCTTCTATCACAGGGCTTTCAGATTGAGCGGTCAAGGGGAAAGCCATAAAGGCAAAAATACAAAAAAACGCAATAAACTTTCTCATAAGTACTTTATAATATAATCTACTATATTCTAGGATGTAAAATTTTTTGTATTTTCTACAATAATTTTTTACTGTAGTTTAATGAAATGAAATTCTTTCACAAGGACTCATTCGATGTTAAAACAAAAGGTTTTAATGACATTATTGATGTCACCGGTGAAGTAATTTCTATACTCAAAAAATCACAAATTAACAATGGTGTGTTAAATGTTTTTGTTGTTGGCTCAACTGTAGGTGTAACAACAATAGAATATGAAGAAGGTGCATTGTCGGATTTTAAAGAAGCATTTGATAGAGTTGCCCCAATGGATGCGTTCTATGCTCACAATCAAAGATGGGGAGATGGTAACGGCTTCTCACATATTAGAGCAGCTATTTTGGGTCCATCGCTGTCTGTCCCTTTTTCGAAAAATCTCATTGAACTTGGGACTTGGCAACAAATTGTTCTTGTAGATTTTGATAATAGGCCACGAAATAGAGAGGTAATCGTTAGCATTCACGGGTAGCATAACGCAATTGTCTTTTAATGAAGAAACAAATTCATGTGATTTACAACATACAATTTGAAGATATAGGTTTTTTGAAAAATCTGACAAAGGGAACACGATATAAGCTTTTGGAATACAACGCAGTTACGGATTTCAATTTCATATCGAAGTTACATCAAGTGGTTTGGAATTATGGTACTCAGGTCATAGTGGAGAGATAAAGGAAGAGGAAATAGATATTAGAAGATTGAGACAAGAAAGCGCTAAAAAGCTCCGGAGCTAGAACATATATCAAGAAATATTATGTCAAAAATTTTAATTTAAAAAATAATAATAGATAAATTAGTCTTTTGACAATATACTCAAATTAGTGAATGAAAACTAGAATATTAATTAATGAAATTCAAGCTCTTATAGAATTAGCTCCTGATAAATTTGTAACTTTAAAAGATATTTATAAACATATTGAATTACTAAAAATTAATGTGCCACGTGGAAGTATTAGAGCAAGAATTTGTGAAAGGACTGTCAATTCTGTTACCTTTTGGTCCAAAAAAAATGAGGCGATTTTCTTTAGATTAGGTCCTGACAAAAAAAGAAATACTAGTTACACATTATTCAAATATCTTCCTCATGATTTTCACAAGATTAAAGAAAATTTCCAAGATAGTATTAAACCAAGTTTTGAAGATCTATTTAAATTGTAGCCTTCCATTTTACACTATGTAAATTGTAAATCTATAAACAATGTAGATTATTATAATAATTAATATAACAATATAAGCTAATTAGATAAGCTAATCTTTAACTATTATATATT
>Ga0207966_1000005_pt1 | contig 104059 bp, 78 predicted proteins | sample Knorr_S23_td_NAD_FD_185611 | JGI IMG/M metagenome (GOLD analysis project Ga0207966, IMG submission 185611) | Marine microbial communities from Southern Atlantic Ocean transect - Knorr_S23_td_NADW_ad_2500m_LV_B (SPAdes) (version 2) | ecosystem: Environmental > Aquatic > Marine > Oceanic | place...
GGTTCTGTCGCATTAATCTAAAATCCACTAACTTTTGTGTTTCTTGATAAAAACTGAAAAACATAAGGTGTTGATTATTTGATATTTAACTTTTTTATAGAATAGTGATTTAAATGAAAAATGGTCAAAAAACAATTAATGCGACAGAACTCAATATTTTCGCGTTAGAGGTTCGTCTAATGGAAGTGAAGGAATATTCTCAAAACATGATAATGGTTGTTATTTCCGCCCCATCCGTTCCTTCTAAGTTGTAGTTCAATAACTGTGGTTCGGAATAGTTTTAATACATTTACAAAGCAGGGGAAAGTGACTTTACACCTTGTTCATTTGATTTCGGTACTTTAATCGGTGAGTTGAAAATAGCAGTATGGCTGTAACTCCCGTAGAACATAGGGTTTGGAAAAGAGGTTCGAGTATCGTCCAGACTGCAACACACACAAAGCCCTTGTAAATTTAATATTTGCAAGGGCTTTTATTTTTTGTTAATCTTATTGAGTTCCTTCTATTTATGTAAAAAATTCAATATATTTATACAAGTCGATATAATAGTACTAATTGATAAAAAATAAAGGTAAATACGTTTTAATCAAAATGAAAAAAGATGAGTGAAGTATCTACCACCACTTGGTCACAAGAAGAATTTAAAGCCTATTTATTAATCTATGCGGCCGATTCAAACCACGAAGTTTCTAAAGAAGAAGTTGAGTTTATAGAATCGAGATTTAATAAGGATCTTCTCAAAAAAATCAACAAGGAAATTAAAGACGACAATGATTATCAGAGAATTCAAAAGGTATTGGCCAATATTAAACAGAATGACTACAGCCAAGAAGATTTAGATAAACTGCTCAAAGAAATAAAAGAGCTTTATATGACCGATGGCATGTCCGATATTGTTGAACAAACCACCTTCCTCTTTTTAAAGAAAATGTTATCCACATAAGTCTTCCCTTGAATAAACACGATTTAGATTCTTTACTTTAAATTCCTAAGATTAGAAAAGCAGCTTAGCAAGCTAAATAAGGAGCTTACTCAAATAAGATAGAATTAAATAAAGTCAGCTATTAAATTAGGGTTGAGTAATGTTGACTTGACTTGAAAATCAAACCACTCTTGCAAATCAACATCGTAACCCACACCATTCAAATAATTATTCAAAGCTAAATTCAAGCCTTCACGATAATCTATATGTTTTGCCCCTTGTGGATCTTCGTGGATTAAATCGTTTTGAGCAAAGCCTTTAAATTCAGGTCCAACAATTTTAATTCCGAAATCATCAGGGTTTATCCCAATAGGACTGTGCACTGTAGTAGTAAACTGATGCCAAAAAGCGGATTGAATACAGTTATTCTCAAACAACTGACGTACCACTTCTAAAGAGTCAATCGTTTCTTGATCCGTCTCAGTTGGAAAGCCGTACATCAAATAGGCGTGAACCATGATATTACAATCAGAAAAAGCATTGGTGACACGAGCGACTTGCCCAATATCCACACCCTTTTTCATTTTAGCCAATAAGCGGTCGGAGGCCACCTCTAATCCACCTGTGATAGCAATACATCCCGATTTAGCCATAAGCGAACACAATTCGGTCGTAAAGGTCTTTTCGAAGCGAATATTCGTCCACCAAGTGATATACACTTTGCGTTCAATCAACTTTTCAGCTAGAGCTCTAAGCATTCTAGGAGGCGCCGCCTCATCCACAAAATGGAAGCCTGAGACTCCCGTTTCATCGGCAATTTTCACAATCTTATCTACCAAATCGTCGGCAGTAGTATTTTGGTAATTGCCGATATAATCGAGTGAGACATCACAAAAAGAACATTGCTTCCAATAACAACCGTGCGAAATGGTTAATTTATTCCAACGACCGTCACTCCACAATCGGTGCATAGGATTCATCACATCTAAAAAGGACAGGTAAGCATCATGCTTTAGACCCATGTAAGTAGGTGCCGGTAAATCTTTGTGGTGGAAAATGGTGTTGGGCAATTTATTCTGATAAAGCACTTTTCCTTTTTCTAAAAGAAATGTTCTTTCCAACTCTCCCTGAACTATTTCACCAGATAAGGACTGAATGATTTTCAACAGAGGTCCTTCCCCATCGTCGAGACAAATAAAGTCGGTATACTTAAATATTCTTGGATCTCTCAGCGAGCGTAATTCTGTATTACAGTAACCACCACCAAAAGCAATCTTTATCTTCTTGAAACGCTTTTTGATGAATTGAGCACATCTTAAAGCCGCAAACAAATTCCCTGGAAAAGGAATGGTAAAACAGACCAAGTCTGGCTCATGCTCATCTAAATGCCCCATCAACAAGAGCAAAAGAATGTCTTCGATTATTGTAGGCTCAAATGATAAATACTCATCAATCTGATCAAAACTACTGGCCGAAGTGGCTATTTGTTCTGCATAACGAGTAAAGGAGAAAAACTCATCGACATTGGCGCGAATAAAATCACCCAATTCTTCCACAAAAAGAGTCGCCATATGCTTGGCCTTATCAAGAACTCCTAAGTTTCCAAAAGCCCAATCGAGCTCTTCTTCCACTTTCTGTAAACAACGATGAGATTTTGGCAAAAAGCCTTCGTGTAAAATCTGATAGGCCGCCGTAACTTCTTGATGACGCAAATAGGCTATCACTAGATCTACCTTAGCCATATACTCTTCCCTTTGTTGCCAAACCAATGGAAACTCAAAACTTTGATTAGCTTCAGCTTCTTGAAATATTCTTGCAATAAAATCTTTGGCAAACACTTTGGTAAACAATTCAATACTCAAATCGCATTGACTTGTTTCATAACCCTTCTCATCTAAAAAACCTTTTAGATAAGCTATAGCTGGATAAGGCGTATTCAACTGTGTAAAAGGAGGTGTTATTAAAAGTGTTTTTATCGGCATGGCGCAAAGGTATGACTATCCTTGAAACCCTCCTAAATCAATTCATAAGAGCGCTAAGGGTAATTTTAATAAAATACTAAGCATCAAACTTATAATTAATCTTACTTTTGCAAAAAATTTAATCACATGAGTGAAGTAAAACACAAAGTAATATCTCTTGACTACAAGTTGTATAGAGATACTGCAGAAGGCGAAATGATTGAGACTACTGAAAGTAAAGAGCCTTTAACGTTTATGTCTGGTGTTAGTCAAATGATTCCTGAATTTGAAGCACAGGTAATCAACTTAAACGTTGGTGATACTTTCTCTTTCGGTATCAAGTCTGAAAACGCTTACGGAACAAGAACTGAGGATGCTATCATTGAATTACCTCAAGATATGTTCAAGCAAGACGGTAAACTAATTGACGAAATTGCAGTTGACAATATCGTACCTCTTCAAGACCAACAAGGTCAAGTTGTACCAGCTAAAGTTGTTTCTATCAACGAAGAGTCTGTAACTATGGATGTAAACCACCCATTAGCAGATCAAGACATACATTTTACAGGTTCTGTTGTTGAAGTAAGAGAAGCTACTACAGAAGAAGTAGAGCAGAGTCAAGGTCACGTTCACACTGAAGCTTGTAATCACTAGTCTCTAGATATTTATATAAATCCCTTTTCGCTGATGCGGAAAGGGATTTTTTTTGCCCCTCGCAGGGAATACTAATTAAAGTATCTTTGTGCCATGTCGCAAGCAATAAAAACCCAAGCAAACATACTTAAGAAGCTGAGCATTGAAAAGCTCAACCCTATGCAAGAGGAAGCTCAATTGGCTATTCACTCTTGCTCGGATATAGTTTTACTCTCTCCTACCGGAACGGGTAAAACCTTAGCTTTCTTATTACCTATCATTTCCGAATTAGATCCAAAATGCGAAGAAGTACAAGCCCTGATTGTTGCTCCATCGAGAGAGTTAGCAATACAGATTGAGCAAGTGCTCCGCGAAATGGGCTCGGGATACAAGACTTCTGTAGTTTACGGTGGTCGACTTTTCTCTAAGGACAAAATAGATTTGAAGCACCGCCCAGCAATTTTGGTGGGTACTCCAGGAAGAATTGCTGATCATTTGAGAAGAAAAACCTTCACTGCTAATGAGATTAAAACTCTTGTATTAGATGAGTTTGACAAATCTCTAGAAGTAGGTTTTGAAGGTGAGATGACGGATATATGCACCACCCTTCCCAAGCTGAAAAAGAAGATTCTTACTTCGGCTACACAAAAGGTACGTGTACCAAAATTCGTAGGTCTAACGAGTCCTATTTATGTGAATTACCTCAAAGAAGAGGTGTCACAACTAGAAGTGAAAGCGATTGTTTCGTCTTCAAAAGATAAGTTAGAAACTCTTGTACAAGCCCTCGATCACTTGGGGAATCAACCTGGAATCATCTTCTGTAATTTCAAAGAGTCCATCCGACGCCTAAGCGAACATCTTACAGACAACAATATCAATCACGGTTGTTTTTATGGTGGTATGGAGCAGAAAGAAAGAGAAAGAGCGCTGATAAAATTCCGTAATGGAACGCATCAACTATTAATTGCAACCGACTTGGCAGCAAGAGGTATCGATGTTCCCGAAATAAAATTCATCATCCACTATCACCTACCCATGCGAAGTCAAGAGTTTACGCATAGAAATGGGCGAACGGCAAGGATGAACCAACAAGGAACGGCTTATGTGCTGCACTGGAAAGAGGAAAGACTTCCCGATTTCATTCAGAATTTAGAAGCCGTAAAACTCAGAGAATCATTACCTCCTGAAACAACACATAGAACCACCATATTTATTTCGGGTGGAAGAAAAGATAAAATCTCTAAAGGAGATATTGCTGGTTTATTTTTCAAGCAAGGTGGACTCGTAGGAGACGAACTAGGAACTATTGAACTTAAGCAAGATTGTGCCTTTGTTTCAGTACCCTCAGAAAAAGCCAAAGGACTGATAAACAAGCTGAATAATACCAAGCTTAAAAAGAAAAAAGTAAGAGTAAGTCTTATCTAAACAATTCACCTACCTTTAAACTTTACTAGATATACTATATGACATTCAAAGATTTAGGGATTATCGAACCCATCCTAAAAGCCTTAGAGGCCAAAGGATATACCCACCCAACTCCTATTCAACAGCAATCTATTCCAATCTTACTCAGAAATAGGGATTTATTAGGTTGCGCCCAAACGGGAACAGGAAAAACGGCATCTTTTGCCATTCCAATTCTTCAACAATTATATTCTGAGCACGAGCAAAAAGGGAGACGCAAAATAAAAGCTTTAATTATTACCCCTACTCGTGAATTGGCCATTCAGATTGCTGATAACTTTACAGACTATGGTAAGTTTACCAATCTTAAAAACACGGTTATTTTTGGAGGTGTTAAACAAGGTTCACAAACAGCAGCCCTTAACCGAGGTGTTGATGTACTAGTTGCTACACCGGGAAGATTATTAGACTTAATGAATCAAGGGTACATCTCCTTAAAGGATATTGAATATTTTGTCTTAGACGAAGCAGATCACATGCTCGACATGGGCTTTGTTCACGATATCAAAAGAGTCATCGCTAAATTGCCGACAAAACGTCAGTCGCTATTCTTTTCTGCAACCATGCCTCATGCAATACTATCGCTATCAGGGAAAATATTGGGTGATCCCGAAAAGGTAACCATTAAGCCTGAGCAAGCTACAGCTGAAAAAGTTGAACAAGCTTTATACTATGTTGCTAAGGCTAGTAAAGTAAAATTACTTACTCATTTACTTCAAAATAATGACAGTAATTCAGTGCTCGTTTTTTCAAGAACAAAGCACGGAGCGAACAAAATTGTTAAAATGCTGGCTAAGTCTGAGATCAGAGCTGAGGCCATTCATGGAAATAAATCTCAAGGTGCCAGACAAAGAGCTTTGGGGAATTTCAAAGATGGTAAAACTAGAGTTCTCGTTGCCACTGATATTGCCGCTCGTGGTATTGATGTAGATGAACTAGCTTTAGTAGTTAACTACGATTTACCAAACATCCCCGAAACCTATGTACACCGTATTGGTCGTACTGGTAGAGCTAGTGCCAGTGGTATTGCACTATCCTTTTGTGATGTAGAAGAAAGACCTTATTTACGCGATATCCAAAAGTTGATTGATCAGAAAATCACTGTAATCAGTGAACATCCTTTTATAGACGATAGACCTGACCAAAGTGGTAAAGCTTCGAAAGGCTCGAATAACAAACCCAAACAAAGCCATTCAAGACCTTCGAGCTCACGCTCTGGAAAGCCAAGAAACTTTAGAGGTTCAAATGCTGAAAAAGGAAGTGGTAATAGTAGCTCGAAAAAACGTAGAGGCCCCGCTCCTAAAAGACGCGGATAAACACACAATATAATTCAATAAAAAAGGTCCTTTACAGGACCTTTTTTCATTCTCTGATAATCCGTCGGGTAATGACTCCCCCATTTAAGTAAATCCTCAAAAAATAGATCCCACCCGACAATGATTGAACGTTTATTAGAGATAGTTTGTTGTTGTGTTCTTGTTGATAGACAAGACTCCCACATGCCGAATAAAGCTCAATAAAGCCATTCTCTGCATAGGAAATCATTAGCTCCTCAGCTGCAGGATTAGGGTAAATCTGCAAATGATGACCATCAGAATAATTATCTACTGAAAGTCCATAAGAAAGGGCATTCGCAGGAATGGTATTATGTCCCGACTGAGGCCCTGTATTTCCACTTTGTACCTGCCCATAATAAGTGATGCCTATGGTATATGGGTAGATTGCAGCGGCATTTTCATCAATCGTTACGAAGTAAGCATAAACCCCATTTGGATAATCTGGCGTGATACAAAAACGACCGTTGTGCTCATCTAAATCGCCATAAGCATCACTATGCTCATAGTCTTCAAGAAAACTACCCAATGGGTATTGTCCACCTATAGTAGGGCCATATTGATTAGTGTTCAATTGTGTACCATCAGCTAAACTATTACGCTCAGTAATACCCCTTAGCTGATAGCCTGATTCCATTCGTTTAATTGCTCCAGTGCCATCAGCATTTGTATAGGCATAAGCTCCATATATAGGAAAACCATCAAAGGCATAACCGATTATTGGCGAATGATTCTGATCGTCCATATTGTCGTACAAACAAGTAGGATTTATATGATTGTGATATTCCCCATTTGGTGCTGGATGCCCCAAACATTCATCAAAAGAAGCACCTTCAAAAACAAAGGCATCTTGGTTCCATACCCCCTGATTATTATAAGAAAAAGCATCCTTTGCATTAAACACCGAAACTCCATTTGACCATACACCAATATGTCCTAATCCAGTAGCTTGATGATTTATAGCCTCCTGTGGATTACGAGTGATTTTATAACAATAATTTTGATTTTCTGCCTGATTAGGATTGCCCGCCCAGGGACCGATGTCATATCCAGGAATACAGGAACAACTAATATACACATCGGTAGATGTATAATCTACCGACTGAACATTAGAAGGTAAATTATTATATCCAGTCTCTCCAGTAGTATTCATCATCCAAGATGAAAGTTCTGCTTGTGAGTAAGAATTTAGAGATACTAAAAAGAATAATGATAGTAATGCTTGTTTCATTTTAATTGATTTTAGCCATTAGACAAACTGATGGAGAAAAATATTTCAACTGAAAAGAAAATGGTTAATGGTTAATGGTTAATGGTTAATGGTTAATGGAAACTAAAACCCTAACGAATACAAAGACTTTTTTTTTGTTTTAAGTGATATTTATAGGTTTTGAGTTAGCCTTATTTTCAAGTCAAAACTCAACACTTAGAATTCAAAACTATTTCAAACTACCTCCGTCCAAAGACCACAGGCTACCGACAAATTATTAATTATTCATCATTAATTAGTCTAATACAATCCAATCAACAAGGGGTTATGATCTGAGGAGCGATACATCGAGGAATCAGCATTAGAGTTACGATAGTCCATCCAAGCTGGCTCCAAAGCATTAATAGACCATATTTGAGCAGAATGCACATTTTTCGACATCGAAGTATTCACAAAAGCATGATCAAGAACACCTGCTCTACCCTTGTACACATAAGTTTCACCTTTGGTGTTTAAACGAGTAAAAGACTCCTCAATTTTCTGAATAGGATCCTCAGAAGTATAGGCATTCAAATCGCCAACGATGAGGATGTTTTCATCTGTATAAAGCGAATCAATGAGCTGAATGAGAGACTCGGCTTGTTGGACTCTCTTGTGATTATAGGCTACTTGCCCATCGCCCTGGTCTAGATTCAAACCACTCGCATTACGCGGAGATTTAGATTTGAAATGATTGACATTTAGGATAAAGGAAAGTGAATCTTGAAAGCTGAACTTTTGAAAAATAGGCGCTCTTGAAAAAATCGAATTGGAATGGTATTCAGCTAAACCATCAGTGCTAATTCTATTTTCATCATAAATAATTCCAAGCTTAATGGCATCTCTTCCAGATGCTAAATTCGATTCAGCGACTCTATATGATCTGCTTGGAATTACACTATTTAAAGCTTCAGCAAGCTGAATAATAGAACTGTAAGAATCTTCGCCGTCATTTTCTAATTCTACCAAAGCTAAAACATCTGGATTAGCCACTTTTATCGCATTAGCCAATTTTACAAGCTGTAATTGATAATCGTCAAAAGTCTTAGCACCTCTAGCCGTTGGGAAACCTTCTCCTTGTCCATCTCCATTAAAAAGATTGTGAAGATTATAAACCATAATATTCAATTCGCCTTCAACATTGATAGATTCTGACCTCTGCACATTTTCAAAAACAAGAGAATCAGTTATTTTTAAAAAATAGCGCTCATTACGTTGGTAAAAATATCCTCTTAGTTTCGAAAGCTCTGCTCCCAAACGTAAATTTTCATTTTTGGCATATAACTGCTCAGGATACTTCTGATTAGAAATGTCATCGATGATGATAGAGTTCAATATTTGTGATACTTCCAAGTCTTTAATCTCCAGAGAATCATTTTGGGCATCTAAATATTCTGTTGGCTGTTGAAGAATACCAATTGCTGAAAGCTCTAATTGCCCATATTTCAAAAATGAATAGGCATCAGTAAGTATCATTTTCTGTTTGATCTCTACAAAAGCGCCCTCGAAAGTCTCTTTATCTTCATCATTCAATGGAAAACGGAGTTTTTTGGCATGTGGCTTCTTCTTATAGGATAATACTTTTAATAGCTTCACATCTCTCAAAACGGTTTGGTGGTAATATTCATCAACAAGAGCTTCTAACAGAACTACTTGCCCCTGATCTACTTTATTGATGCTATCTAAAACGAAAATTCCACTTTTATCCAAGCCTCTGGCATCCTGTAAAAAATAACCTTTCAAATCCTCCTGAAAGACTCCCGTCACTAAACCTTTAATCTCTTTTCGCTGTCCCTTATAAATACTTATATCATCAGTTCCTTGAACCTGTGAAACATGTAAAACCTGCTGGCATGAACAGATAAAAAACGAAAGGAATACAATTAATAAATTCTTCATTTTACTCTAGGGATATATTTTCATCACCTTCTCGATAAGGAAGATAACTTACAATTAGTTGCAACATCTCATCGGTAGTCTTCATGCTACCATCACGGCCAGTAATAAACTGAGGTGGATTATAGGGATTGTCCATATTGTTGAGCGTATTATCATACAATGCTTCAACTCTGATTAGGGTTCCTTTTGGAAGGTGAAGAATCTTATTGAAGGTGTAGAAATACTGCCATCTAAAGTTCCAATCATCTATCTTAATCAAAGGAATCGTATCACCTTGTGGGGGAATGGCATAAGCTTTAAACTCACGACCTATCAAATGCATATGTGGGTTTAAAGTTAAGACTGAAATATCTTCTGCAATACGCAATTCTGATTCAAAATATTTGACTTCATTGGGTGCTATCACCAAAGGAGGATTTACAGGAGAGAGACCTTGAGTTCCCAAAATAAATTCTTGGACTGGTCTCTCGGAAGGTTTTTCAGCATAATAAATATTGAAATGCGACTGATCCCAATCATCGATAGCCGAAGGCCCATAGTGTAAATCTTTCGCCAATATTGCCGATTGCTTAGTAAGGTACACGCCTCCTATTCCCTCGGGATAGACCATAGCTTCTACCCCGGGAAGATAATTAGAAACTGAAGGTTTCAAGCTCGGAAAGGATCCATCGCTATAAGGGATATTCAAGGCATAGAAAGCTGAGGAATCGGAATATTCTTGGCCATCAATCATTTGAACCGTATCCATATGATTGGATTTATACTTTGGATAAGTAATTAGATGGCTGTTGAGATGATGCACCAATTGCTTGTTTCCTGGAACGAATTCTATCAATCGAATATTGGTGTCCTGAGGGATTTCAAATGGTAATTTGGCAATCATAAAGCGATCTTTATTATCGCCAGGAATGAAGAAAGGCTCTCGCATAGACACCACCAAATCGGGCTCACCTAATTTACTACTCACTGCTGTATAAAGGGTTGGAGCACTTAACAAACTTGTATCGCCAGGAGTTCGTCCTTGCTTATACCAGTTCTGAATTTTTTGAATTTCTTCTTGAGTTAATACTTTCTCCCCAATAAAATGGCTGTATGCGGTGTCGGCAGGCCATGGAGGCATATATCCTTTGGAGGTTACATATGCCACTGTTTTAGCTCTTTTAGCCACCTCGTGATAGGATAACATCGAAAATGGAGCAGGTCCTTCTTTATGATGGCAAGGGCTACAATTCTCAAAAATAATGGGAGCTATATCGTCTGTAAAATTCAGCTTTTGCTTTGTATCAGAACATGAGATTAGCAAAATCACACAGACTAAGAATGCTGAGTATTTATTCGATGAAACAGCCAATAGCTTTGGTTTTAGGAGTTTTTATTGCTTCACCTTTAATATAGGACTCTACTGCATCGAGCAGATAATGTTCAGTTATAATTTGTCGTCTTCTTCCCAATTCACCCAACCAATTATCTACCAAGCCTTGATAAAGAATCTTCCCTTCGCCATCCAACAAATAAGCTTCAGGGGTAATCGTAGCTTTTAACTTTCTTGTCAATTTAAACTTTGGATCGTATATTATCTCCATATCCAAATCGTAGTATATGAGGAAGGAGTCTACTTCATGCTTGGAATAAAAAGTCCCTGGAATTACTCCATAGATATCAATAGCATCTCCGTTGATATCAATCATCTCTTTAAAGTGCACCGTGTAATTTCTACAAAGTGGACAGTCGGGAGCCATCATCACCAAAACCTTTGCTTTTCCATCCTTTAGAAATTCTTCTTGAGAGTTTTGATCACAAGAGGTGAAGGAAATAAAGATGAGAAATATGAAGAGTCTAGCTAGCATAAATCAAATGTAAAGGTTTTCAACAGCAATAAGAAAAGTCTTTTTAATTTCTGACTAAGACTGTTTAACATATACCGTTTCATTATAATGTCCAGGGTCAAACTCAACTGGATATTTACCCTCGGGGTAGTGTTTTAACAAATTGCTGAGAATCTCTTCCTTAACACTTTCTCGAAGTAAATCTAAATCGTCTAAAGTCAAGTTGTTGGTCTTAAAGGGAGCCGACATATAGTTGATACATTTACCTGGACGAATGCGGAGTTTGTGTGGAGGGAAAAGCTCACCAGCATTAACCATCGTTATGGCTACTAAATCCTGCCGACTTTCTATAGCTACTCTAAAAGCCCCATTACGCATTTCATTAAGCAAATTATCGTTCATGAAAATCGCTCCTTCGGGACATAAAAACAAGGAAGTACCCCTTTTGGCAACATTCAATATATTTTGAAAGCTCTGCTCTCGATGCTCAGCAGAATCTCTACGAACGGGAATATGACCTAATTTGTCTGCTAAATATCCAATCAAGGGCCAATCAAATACTTCTGCTTTTCCAAGAAATTTTTTGTAGTGTTTAATCCCTAAAAGGGCGATGAAGACATCCAAGTATGAACGATGATTTGACACAAAAACGTAAGGCTTAGAGAAATCGAGCTTCGGGTCTTTTATATAGATCATTCGTATACCCCAACAGATAAGGATTGCTCTAGCCCAAAACCGTAGGTAATAATCGATAAAGGCTATTTCTTTTTCTCCCCAAATAAGTATGAAGACCACCAATAAGGGGAAGTTGATAATCACGATGAGCACTGCTATTAACAAGCACCACGCAGTCCAGATAATTTCGAGTAAATTTTTCAGCATTTTCTATATATTAGGAGCACTAAAATAGGTAAAATATTGAGATGAAATTTGATAAAATGAAGCATTTCACATAGTTCATACTGAATTTATTTCAGCATAATATCATAATGCCATAGCAATGAGGTCCTGAAACAAGTTCAGGATGACCATTCCCTACTCCCAACCTATTCTCACGAGGAACTTTTGAAGTTTCTTCTGAATCCCCAATTGTAGTCTATAAGATCCAGTTTCACTAGTTCCTTTTCGGTATGATCGGAATTCAGGGGTGTGATTTATCAAATCGTTGAACTTCGCATTGGTACTAATCACCGCCATGATACCTCTACGGTAGCTGAAATAATAGAAGTTATTCTTAGAAATTTCGATATATATATTAATCTCGTCACCTGTTTTGTGGGGACGAATCTCTACTACGCCACGCACCATACGGTCGAGTTTTTTACCGACAATATTGTTTAAAGGCAAACGACCATCTGCTAATAGTGATGCCGATTGCTTATTCCAAACAAATTTTAATTGAGGGAAGTAAAGTGTATGCGCTAGTTCCTTCGGTAAATAGCGTTTTCCCTTACGTTTCTTACGGTTGTATTTTCGGAGTTTTCGTTTACCTAAAGTTTCCAAAAGCATGCGCTGATGCAATTCATGTGTCTGGTTGACCTTAGTGTCAGCCGTAGACTTCTTCAACTCTTTATATAGAAGTTTAGCCGCTTTTCGATTCATTAAGAAGTCGAAACTTAAATCAACAGTTCCTGTAATAGTTTGCTCTTTAATATCTGCAAAGAAGGATCCAACAGCACCAATATCCACTAATCCAGTAGACTTCTCCAGATTCATGACTCCCTCAGCATAGAGTGTACATTCTTCGGGGTCGTAAATGGCCATATTACCTAGTATCGAAGGGTCTTTTATTTTCTCTTCTGAAGCCACAATATACTTCCAAGAATCTTCATCAAAATTCACAAAACCATCCACTCCTAACAATTCATAATCTTGACCACGTTTAGGACTACTCAAAAATGTAGGATAAAAAACAGTTGGCGCATGACTCACCATAAATCCTGCATGCCATTGCTGACGGTCGGTCAAGCGAACATCAGGGTTCAAATCGATAAAGACATCCATCGGATCGACAGCGTCATTAAAAGGAATCCATGCTCTATTCAATTTATCGCAGGCTAAATACACACGAGTATCACCATCAAAAGTCAAGAAATCTTGAGAGCTGTCGAGTACTACTTTTCCTTTAAAACCAAAATAGGGATCTAAATGGAAATTATCTTCTTCTTTAATATAAGCGGTTCCAGTCAACATTTTACCTTTCTTGGCCAGCGAGCTGAAAAATATTGGCTGTATCTCCCCTTCTAAATCGATATAATCGAAAGTCCCAGAACCTGTAAATCTACCACCACTTTGGATGTCGAGCGTGGCATCGTACAAACTATAATCTGTGATCGTTTCAGTATCCACCCAGAGTTTTGCATTGCGCAGGGTTTCCATCTTTCCATTGGCAAGAATTCGAATATGTGATGAATCTGGCTCAATGCTCACCGGTGGTATTAAAATTTCACTCACACCAAAAACATCCAACTCATAATTCGTTAAATCGTATAAGGCATCGCTAGCAAAAAAATGAAGTGAATCTTGGTATTTATCAACCGAAACAAGCCAAGCAGGGTCTTCTTCCAACTGTGTGTATGACATCGAAAGATTGGAACGATCCCATTCCATTAAATCGAAATACAAATGGTATTGGTTTTTACGTAGCTCAAAACGACTAGAATCCGTTAAGGCTTCAAAACTTCCGAAGTCTTCATCAAAATCCATTTCGGTGAAGAGCTTTCTACCTAAAATCGTTTTCTTGCGTTCGTCTCTATCATATAGATTAAATAGAGAATGGTCGGCAGTAAAATCTCTACTTTGAAGTATGAAATCAGGAGATACCGATAGTGCATTGTCATAATAGAGTTCTCCAGATGCTATTAATCTATCCGGGCTCAAAACCATCAATCCATCAAACTCATATTGCTCCTCATAGGTAGTATAAAAAGCATCTCTATTCTTAGACTCCATCTCATCCTGAAAAGCACGCCAATCAATACTGGCATCTTCTACATGAGCAGGTGGGCAATCCGAGGGTGTTTTTTGCTCGTAAATACGGTGCGAATTCCCATGAGCCAATGCTCTGTAGGGATAGAAATAAACAGAATCGGTAGTTGTAACTGAATTCAAATAATAAATCGCTCCCTTACCGTGAAGCCCAGAATTGTCGAGCACCAAATAATCTTCAAAAGACCCTCGAGAATCATAAGCAGGATAGCGTGTTTTTATATTGTGAATAAAGCTCAACTCCAAATCTTCGTCCAAACGCATGGTGTCCTCGAAATTTGGGAAGATGGTTGGCGCATTTAAATTCCCTGGAAACGCCAAATTCTCGGTACTAATCTGAAGCATGGAATCCAAGTGAAAAGGATTCACTTTAAAGGAGAATAAATCTCGGGCATAAACACCATTCTTAATGCGATCGTAATAAATATAGGAATCCTCATAGGAATGAAGCTTCGGGAAATCGGGCATATCCTTTAAACCCGATTTATTTTGAGATCCATCAATAAATAGTTTTCCCGTAATATCCGAAATCACAGTTTTCACTGTCCAATAGCTAGGCTTTCCATTTCTATCGTCAAAACCTGAAGGCACCTCATATTGTAATGAGTCTATCTTTTCGAGATCAACAACATAGGAATCGTATACAAAATCCATTTGCTCTCCGAAGACTGCAAAGTTCCCAGTTTGGATAATCCCATCAACCGTAAAATCTCTATTGCCATGTATGGTAATCTCTTCCTCATAAGGGAATACAGCCACTTTATTACTGTCGGATAATTCCACCAAGCTCACGCCCATAACTTGTAAATCTCCCGACCTCAAATCCATACGAGCATAAGGATCACTGTTACTACGAGACACCATACGCAACTGATCGTAATCGCGCTCTTCTAAACGAGATTCTAAAAAGTTAAATAGTCGATCCTTGATTGATACATATCCCAAATCGGTATTAAAATCCACAAAGCCCAAAACGGCAAAGTCGGTCATCAATTGATGTGCATTATCAACCGAGAAGCGGTAATATTTGGCTATCTCTTCCAAGAAAAACATACGCTCAGCTCTACTCTCTCTGCTTAAAGTGCGGAGCATAAAAGCAGGATGACGCTTATCCATGGTTTCTATATCACGATAACGATCCTCCGAATAGTAATCGTAGGATTCTAATAAAGCGGGGTTATAACCAGGACTTCCCGAATTAGAAAAGAAGATTGCCGAAGAATCTCTTCGCCACTCCATCGCATCAAAATAGCAATCTAACTGATGATAAGACGAGCGAATAGGACTCATTCCTATATTTTGTTTGCTTCGCTCAAAAGTCAGCGATTTCAAACTATCTACATAACTGAGTTTAAGCTGGGGGTGAACAATAGAATCTCCTTGCCAAGAAAGCGTAAGACTTACATCATCGGCATAAATATGTGCGTCTTCCATGCGAAACCGCTTCGCTTGTGCTCTAATAAAAGGCTCATCGTCATTATAAAATATCAATTCAACAGGCTTGTTATCTCTTGCGTAAAGGAACATTCTCTTACCTCGAATCTCCAATGCTCCTTCGGCATCAACATCCTCAAAAACATCGTAAAAATAAAGGGCATTATCATCCGAGATGAATCCTGGATAAATGGCTCCTTTTCTATTCGGGTTTGAACTCAGACCATTAGAAAATGTTCCGACAACAGAATTCTCATCATGTTCTAAATCGCCTAAAAGAGAAGCCCTTTTTGCTTCAAAGTTTTGTTTTCTAAGATCAATCTTATAATCCGCCAATTCCACCCAAATGGAATCTTCAGGAATACTGTGCTTGGTCCAGTCGTTACGACCACCCTTACCATTCCACGTATGATCTTGTAGATTCACATAGCCTTGAGTCATTTCAATGCTCATAGTGTCTACTCTTGAAGCGCAATAGAGTTTGATGTACTCAGCAGATATTTTTGGTACACTATCAAAGGTGAAATAGATATCGCCCTCGCCTAGTTTCCATTGAAACGATTGCCCCATATGCAAAACACTATCTACCAATGCTTGGGTGCAATACTTAATATACTTTTTAGCCGTCTTATGCTTGAGTTGCGAAACGTGATCTACAGATACCGCCAAGAAATTATCCAAACTCTCATCATTTAGCTCTCCAGCGCCATAGTGATTTAGAAGTCGAAAGAGTTGGAAATAATCTTCTGCATCGCGGAAGCGTTTGCGTTGTAGATTTCTGGTTAACTGATAGATATACTCCTCTTGCCCCTCATCGAAGCTGGAAGCATTCCAATAGCGAATAAATTGATTTCCCGCCTTGCGGTGTGATGCCAGTGTATTCCCCTTTATCGAAGCCCTCAGCTCTTTTACAAAAGCCTTTCTATCCCAATCTTCTTGCGCAAACAAGAGACTAGAACATGCTAAAAACAGAATACTGAGAAGGCGGAGTTTCATTAACGATTATTGTCTCTTACAAATAAACTGAAAATGATTAGGCTGACAAAAATTGTGCTTGGAGAATACTAATATAGTTTTGAGTTTAATGTGAAAACTAAAATTAGCCACGAATGCACTAATAACAACAAAAAATTCGAGAATGTGTGGCTAAATCATGCTTTGGAAATAGACTTTAAATTAAATTTTATAACTTGTTACAATTCAATTAAAAATGATACATCATAAAATAACCAAAAGTAATGAAAACACTATATTCAATACTCAAACTAATTGTACTAACTTTTTTACTAAGCAGCAATATTTTAGCTGAACCCCCAACAAAGTCCGAAAGGAGTAAAATCAATCTATATATTGACGCTGGGACTTTTGTTATTATTAATTCAGTTTTTATTAATCTTGAGGTACATATTGCGAGTTCTCAGTCAGAAAAAATGCATTTGTATGTTAGAGGTGCTTATGGAAGTGCACAAATGTTATTCTTTGGTACAGGTGAAATGGGTGAAGAGGGAGCTAGCATTATGGCTTTAACTTTACTTACAGGAGAAACTAATCATCATTTTGATACGAGTGCTGGTATTTGTCAAATAGCTGGCTCGGTTTTACCTTTTATAGACTTAGGGTATCGCTTTCAGAAACCTGAAGGCGGACTTGTATTCCGTGGAAAAGTTGGAATTCTAGGTGTTGGGCTAGGGCTTGGCTTGGCATTTTAAGAGAACTTATTCAGCTCCCCACAACTCACTTCATTTTATAGGGTGGCAAGTTGAATTAAAAAACCAATAACGAATACATACATTAATGACCACAAAAAACGAGAAAGATCCGTTTCTAGTTGGTTATTGCTTGTTAGTTGATAGAACATTTTCAAATTATCTCATTTTCAAATCTTCAAATCAGTTTATCCCATTTGATAAACGAGCGCTACCCAATTATTCTTTTCACTCTGTCGTAAAAGACGCATTCCTAGAGAACGTGCTTTTTCATCTATCAATGGAATGTCTGAAGTATAGAAACCACTAAAGGCAATCTGAGAACCAGAGCTCATCGTTTTCGCATAAGCTTCCATATCGTTCAATAATATATTTCTATTTATATTGGCTAGAATTACATCGTAGCTAGAATTTCTTAATAGCTCTGCTCCTCCTTGTTTTACGATGATCTGTGCACAGTCGTTCTTCTTAACATTCTCAATAGTGTTCTCATAAGCCCATTCGTCGATATCAATAGCACAAATAGACTTAGCTCCCTTCATACAAGCCAAAATGGCTAATATTCCCGTTCCACAGCCCATATCCAAAACGCGCTTATCCTGAACATTCATCTCCAACAGTTGGGCAATCATCTGGTGCGTCGTTTCATGATGACCAGTACCAAAAGACATTTTTGGCTCAATAACGATATCGTATTCGATGTCTTTTTTCTCATGGAAAGGTGCACGAACAATGCATTTATCATCTACTTCAATGGCTTGGAAATTACTTTCCCACTCGGCATTCCAGTTTTGCTGTTCAATAATCTGATGCTCCATCTCGATAGAGAAATCAGGGTTATCAAGTAAATAAAGACTCTTCACAGATTCTTCATTAAAGTCATCTTCTTGCACATAAGCTTGAAGTCCATCTTCGGTATTTACAAAGCTTTCAAAATTTAAAGCACCCAATTCAGCTACCAAAATTTCTCTAGCCATTTCGGTATTAATCTCTGCTGTGTCTAATGCTTTAATACGAAAGTTAACTTCAATATAATTCATCACTTAGGCCTTTATAATTGCAATAAAATCTTCAGCTTTCAGAGAAGCTCCACCTATCATTCCACCGTCAACATCTTCTTGAGAAAAAATCTCTTCCGCATTACTAGGCTCACATGAACCACCGTAAAGAATAGACGTATTATTCGCAATTTCTACTCCGTATTTATCGGCTAATACAGAACGGATATGCGCATGCATTTCTTGTGCTTGCGCACTCGTTGCAGTTTCACCCGTTCCAACAGCCCATACAGGTTCATAGGATAACACAATCCTGGAAAACTCTGCTGCATCTAAATGATAAAGGGCCTCTTCAATTTGCGTAGAAACTACCTCAAAATGAGAATCCGATATACGCTCTTCCAAAGTCTCCCCACAGCAGTAAATAACCTTCAATCCTTCTGCTAAAGACGCATTTACTTTTTGAGCTAATAATTGGTTATTTTCCCCGAAATGAGCTCTACGCTCTGAATGTCCAAGAATAACATAGTCGATCCCTAAAGAAGCCAACATCTTAGCCGATATCTCTCCAGTATAAGCGCCTGAATTTTCTTGATGACAGTTCTGTCCAGCCAGTTTAATAGGCGATCCATTTACTAAGTCTACAAGACTTGCGAGGTGTATATATGGTGCTCCAATGATTACTTCCTTATCGGTAGTACTCAATTGAGCTATGATAGAACTACATAATTTTTTTCCTTCTGCAAGATTGGTATTCATCTTCCAGTTTCCAGCGACTATTTGTTTTCTCATCTTGATCGTTCAATTTTAGGCAAAGATAAGTTATGTATCAGGTACTCGGTACTAAGTACAAATATTTTTACAAGAGTTTATCTTACGAATGACTCCTTGTGGCTGTTACTTTGTACTTTCTACCGCTTCCAACTTCTCAAACTTCACCTCCATTTTGGCAAAACCTATTTGTAAGAGTGCCGATTTCGACTTAAGCTCTAGAATTTCTCCCACTTGGTTTGTTCCTTCTATGCGCACTTCCTGACCAATACTAAAAGCCTCTTTGGTTCTCTTTAGTTTTTTCTGTTCTTCTCTGGTCGTTTGAGGATCTTTCTCCTCTTTTTTATTGGCCTCCACCTCCAACAGCTTTTTGAACCTCGGAACTATGGTACGAATGGTCGCCCCTGACCTATAGGCTTCAATCAACTTATTGAGTCGTTTCCCTAAATGGAGATATCGTGCTTGGAATTCCATATTAAAACGTTGAGACTCCAATTTTCGATCTAGGTCTTTTAACTTATCAGCATAATCTTTTTGTTGATTTTCAAGGCGAGATTCTTGCCTTTTTAAATCTTCTTGAGAGAGTTGCAATTCGGTGCTCAAACGCTGATAATGATGAATACTATCCTCAAAACGAATGGTTCCCTTTTTCATTCCCGTACGAGCTTTATCAATCAATTCCTCTGGAAGACCAACATTACGAGCAACCTCAAAAGTATAGGAACTCCCAGGTTGACCAACTTTCAAACGGTAAAGAGGTCTCAACTCCTCCTCATCGAATAACATACAGGCATTTTCCGCATTTTCTGTTTGATCGGCTAATGCCTTTATATTCCCATAGTGGGTAGTGATTACTCCATAAGCCCCAGATTTTACTATCTCCTGAAAAAACACAGAAGCTAATTCGCCACCCAAAGCGGGGTCTGAGCCAGAACCAAACTCATCGATAAGGATAAATGACGACTTCCCCGCATTAGCTAAGATGTCATTCATTCTAGTGAGTCGATAACTATAGGTACTCAACTCATTTTCGATTGACTGATTATCGCCAATATCGGTAAAGATATTGTGAAAAGCACTCATAGAGGAATTGGGATGTACAGGGATAAACAAACCTGACTGAAGCATCAATTGATTCAAGCCAAAGGTTTTTAAAGTGATGGATTTCCCTCCTGCATTGGGTCCAGAAATTACAATTACTCGGTGCTGGGGATCGAAGTATATATCCTGAGCTATGGTATTGACTTTCTTCTTTTTATTTTCTATCAGAAGCAAAGGATGATATGCCTGCTTGATATTTATTTCTCTGGATGCAGAGACCTTAGGACGATGAGCATCCATGAGATTTGCCAAAGTCAATTTCGCATTTAAAAAATCGACTTCTTCAAAAATATGATGGTAGGATGAAATTCGATCTAATTGCTCCGATAAATCAGCTGTCAACTGTTTAAATATACGTCTTATCTCCTCCTGTTCTTCCTCATAAAGATGCCCTAATTCTCTATTCAGAGAAATACAGTTTTCAGGTTCTATAAAGCTGATGCTCTTGGTTTTTGACTGCCCGCGAACTTGCCCTCTAACTTTTCTTTTATATTCTGAAGAAACTGCCAATAGCGAAACACCGTCGGCAAAGCTCTCACGAATATCATCTAAAAAGCCCAAATGCCTATAATGAGCTAAGGCTTCCTGAAAATACTTATCTACTAATGAACGTTTCTTATGAATATCTGCACGGATCGATTCTAAAGTAATAGAGGCCGAAGAACGAATATACCTACGTGTGGTAAAAACCTTCTCAATACGCTTCTTTATCGTAGGACTCTTTTTGAGATCGCCAATAATTTGAATGAAATTAGGGACTTCATATTCATTTGAGTACACGAAATGAAGCATTGAATTCACCCAAATAGATGCATTGTATATTTCAAAAAACTGATCTTCAGTTAGGACTGAATTTTCAATACGGAGCAACTTGATGACTTCTACTAAATCAATATAATCAAAAGATGGGAAAGTGCTGTCTGAGTGTATGGTCTGGTACTCTTGAAGACGATCTAAATGATGATTTAAAACCTTGTGATTATGTAGGATGGAGAGGTTTCGAATACGCTCCTTATTGGAACCACTTTTCGAGAAACCTTCTAAGAGTTTGATTATCTTATCGAATTCTAATTCCTCACGCACCGACAGGCTAATATTTGATTGTCTTTTTTTCACGGCTTAAAAATAGTGAGAACTATGTTTAAGAAGGGAATTAATTGGTTTTTTATTGATAATAATCGATGAATTCATCTTACTTAGCTATATGCTTACAAACCCACAGATAATTGCATTTCTTGAGAGCCTAGAACTCGTTTTAGAACAAGGGAGCTTGGTGAAAATGTCCTTGAGTAAAACACACGAGGCTGAAGAAGGACTCAAGAGTATCCATATCACCCAAATAGAAATCAAGGGGACAGCCTCCTACTCCTTCACTTATCGCTATAAAACGAAAGATCAGGTTGTAAATCATTCCGAAGAGGAAACGCCTAAAGTGGTCGCTAATTTATTGGGTTCTTCCTTCTTACAAGCTTTATTGATTGGCACTAGCCAAGAATCACAATTGCTGATTAGCAAGAAAGGGAAAGTCAAATTGATACAAAAAAATAAAGACAGCCTTCAGAAGGAACTAAAACACAATAAGAAAAAGAATTATTTGATTAGCGCCAAAGACAATATCTATTTGCGTGAACTTGGAATTACTGATGCGAAAGGCAGAGTTCACGATAAAATGCAGGACAAGTTCAAGCAGATCAATCGCTATGTAGAACTCATGAGTCATTGGTTTGAAAAACTGGACACCAAGAAGAAACTGAAAATTGTAGATATGGGCTCTGGTAAGGGATATTTAACCTTTGCGCTCTACGATTATTTAGTTCATCAAATCCAGTTGGATGTTGAAATTACAGGCGTAGAATTGCGTGAAAATCTGGTGGAGCTTTGTAATGGTATCTCTAAAAGATGTGACTTCGATAATTTAAACTTCCTATCAAAAGACATCAACGACTTCCAAGAAGATGAAATAGATATTATCATAGCCTTACACGCTTGTGATACCGCTACGGATCTTGCAATTTACAAAGGTATTACCGCCAATGCTCAATTAATTGTTTGTGCACCTTGTTGTCACAAACAAGTTCGCAAGGACATGAAAGGTGATACTAAGTTTAAATCGATACTTAAACATGGGATATTTGAGGAGCGACAAGCAGAAACACTCACGGATACTATTCGAGCGCTTTTAATGGAGAAAAGCGGCTATCAAGCCAAAGCTTTTGAGTTTATCTCCAATGAACATACCCGCAAAAATGTGATGCTTGTTGGTCGTAAGGTTCAAGAAAAAAGGGATCTTGATTCAATCAATCAACAGATTGACCATTTAAAAGAGCAATTTGGCATTCAAAGACAAGAGCTAGAAGATTTACTTCAATCGTAAGTAGATTTCTCTACAAATCCATGCATCAGTAGCTGCATAGTCAATTTGAGCTTGACTTAATGGCTCAGCTTCCCAATTCGAAACTTGCTGGCGCTTGCTAATTCTGAATCCTAAAACTAAAGCGGATAATTTTTTAGCTCCTATATTTTCGAAGCCCAATTTTGGGGCTAACAAATTCAAGTCTATCACCTTGTGTGGAGTAAAAGGAATCATCTTCTTCAAGTCCTTAAAGTCATCAATTACCGCAATCCCCACTTTGATAATGTCCTGACTTTGGAAAATATCGGCAAAATCTTTCGACAAGGCAACTTTGTTTAAGCGAATAATATAAACACATTTATCTGTAGCTATTTGCAGTAATGCTACAGGGTTTAATTTCCCTTTTTTGAATGAAGGTTTTGTTTCGGTATCAATACCAAGAATAGGGCATTTTTTAATCTCTTGAGCCGCATTATTTAATGCTTCTTTATTCTCAACTAATATTATATTACCTGAATATTTACTAAGCTCAAGCTCATTAATCTCTTCATTGCTAATTGCTTTTTTATATTTCAAATGATTTGCCATCTGTGTATTCCTAACTTAATTTTTTTTCAATAACTGTTCTCTAGCCTGAGCTACCATCAAATCTGGCTCACCTGCATCCACCCAAGCACTATACCAAAAAGAAGCAATCGCCTTAATAGACTCCTGCAATCTTCGTTCCACCATACCGTTCAAGACTTTATTATAAGCGCTCACATAGGCAAAACTAAAAATCTTTTTAGCATCCGTTTTACTTAGATCTAAGTGGTATTTATTTTCTTCATTAAATGAGGCATTCAAATGCCGTTCAAGATCTAGTACCGAGTCCTTGAGTGTAAAACTTTCTTTAATTAAATTCCAGGAAAATTGTTGGGGATCATCCAAATATAGGGCTTTCCCAACAAAATAATCGTAGTCTGAAGAAAAAGCTTCTGGAATACTCGTCTCCCAAAGTGCGTGAATTCCATCCTGCCCTGTTAACTGTCCATCGTAATTCTTGGTGCTATGTAAAGGAACACAAGCATCGGCAATATAATGTCCTAAATCAGCTGTATGCTTTAATATTAATTGAGTATTCCCAGAATCAATAGCCCTAACTAGGGCTTGATATTCCCAATTGATAACCCAGGGAAGTATTCCATATTCCTGAAGTGTAACTTCACCAAATTTATCCTTTGCTTGCAACCAATATTTAGGAATAGAATCTAGTGGTGAATCACCATAACAATCTAAATCGATATAATGTTTGGGAGCTTCTGAGCTATCAACATACCTCCTTTGATCTGCATTAACAGAGGCTTCAATAATATAATCGGCATGTTCTAAGAAAAAGGGAGCCATCGCCTCAGGTAGTGCGTAAATAGCTTTTTCGTGAATTGTTTTGTGAGCATGAAAACCCCAAGAAAAACAAAAAGAGCTGCTAATTAAAAGTAATATGAAACGTTTGAACCCTAACATTGATTACTAGGAACTAGTTTATCACCAACGATAACAGGGATTATTTGGGTCTGATTCAATTGCAAACAAAATTGCACATCCGAATCGATATTCAAATTTGCCAATCGTTTGCTATGGGATGAATTTTCTAAAAATTTATATAGATCAGACTTAGCAGAGTCCCACAAAACCTTAGAAGCTTGAGCAGCATCACAATCAAAATTATATAGTCCAGACGAGGTTAATAGGTCTACTAAAGCACCCGCAAAGAGCGTATCCTCCATATTAAACAGATCTTTCCAACCTGCGCAAAGAATAATCACATCACGCTCTTGACCAATCAACCATTCAGAAATCGCATCAAGATTTAGGAACGAACCGATAGCAACATCGTGTTTCTCTTTGGCAATATTAATGGTTTTAGTACCGTTGGTAGTAGTCATAACCACTGTACGGCCCTTCACATCCATATCCAAATAGGTCTGAGGTGAATTCCCAAAATCAAAACTCCTTACGGGTTTACCATTACGCTCGGCAGCCAATATATAATCGCGACCTCCATTTCGGTATTCCAATGCCTCTTCAACAGTACTTACAGGAATCATTTCTTTAACACCTTGCTCAAAAGCAAAGCACATAGATGAAGTTGCTCGCAACACATCCACGACTACTACTATACTCTTTTGATCTGCATACAAATCAAAAAGCCTCGGCGTCATACAAACTTGAAGATTCCTCTTTCCCATATTATCCTTTATAGAATGGTAAACTTACCACTTTTGCTTTCAATTGTTTTTTACGAACGGCAATGTAAATCTCAGTATCTGGCTTTGCCATATCTACAGGCACATAAGCCAAGCCTATTGCTTTCTTTAAACTTGGAGACATCGTTCCAGAAGTAACCATTCCAATTTCATCACCAGATTCATTAAGCACGGTATAATCGTGGCGAGCAATTCCTTTATCGACTAGTTCGAAACCTACCAAACGACGTGTAATTCCTTCTTCTTTTTGATTTTTCAAAAATTCAGAATCTACAAAATCATTGGTGAATTTAGTAATCCAGCCTAAACCAGCCTCAAGAGGCGATGTTGTATCATCAATATCGTTTCCGTATAAGCAGAAGCCCATCTCCAATCGAAGTGTGTCGCGAGCGGCTAGACCTATCGGAGTAATATCAAAATCTTTTCCTGCTTCAAAAATAGCATTCCACACATCCTCAGCATCCTCATTCTTGAAGTAGATTTCAAATCCACCAGCACCCGTATACCCTGTTGTAGAGATTAAAACATTTTCTTTAGCAGCAAAAACTCCTTTTTGGAAGGTGTAATATTTCATGTCTGAAATATTCATATCAGTTAGGCTTTGAAGAGCTTCAACAGCCTTAGGGCCTTGTACCGCCAAGAGAGATGTATCGTCAGAGATATTCACCATCTCAACACCATTGGTGTTATGCTGAGAAATCCAATTCCAGTCTTTCTCAATATTGGAAGCATTAACCACTAAAAAGTACGTTTTTGCATCCATGCGGTAAACCAATAAATCGTCAACGATTCCTCCTTTACCATTTGGCAAGCAAGAGTACTGAATCTTACCATCAACCAATTTCGAAACATCATTAGAAGTTACTTTTTGAACCAATTCAAAAGCGCCTTCACCACGGATGATAAATTCACCCATATGAGAAACATCAAATACGCCAACATTAGCGCGTACGTTTAAATGTTCAGCAGTTACCCCCTCGTATTGAACGGGCATATTATATCCTGCAAAAGGAACCATTTTTGCGCCCAAAGCTTCATGTATATGTGACAATGCTGTATTCTTCATCCTTGATTATTTTGCTGAGCAAAAGTAAAAATTTTTGAGTGTGAATAAGACCTTAAGGTAATTTTTTCACGATTCTTTTCAGCATAGGACCCGAAGTGATAATACTCACAATTACAACAACTACAATTGCTACAAAGACCTCTTCATTAATCAGTCCTACAGCCATGGCCAAAGACCCAAGTATGATTTCTAAAACTCCATGGGTATTCATAGCTACACCTACTGCCCATGCTTGAGTTTTATTAAGCCCACCTATTCTAGCACCCACTGTAGCACCAAGTATTTTACTGGTATAAGCAATCACTAAAAGGAAGCTGACTAAAGGAAGGTTGAAATTATCGATAAAATTCACATATAGACCTATAGACACAAAGAATATCGGTGCAAATACATTGGTTACAAATTGATGAATTATCTCTCTAGTACGATCCCTTAAATTCGTTGCATCGCCAAAAGCAATACCAACAATAAAGGCACCTAATATAGAATGAATACCTAAAGATTCGGTGAAGGCTGCACCTAAAAAACAAAGCCCAAAAGCCAAGGCTAATACACCTCCAGGCCAGGATAATTTGGTTTGAATCCAGGGTAAACTCTTATCAATAATCTTTGTACCAATTGTTAACATTAAGACTCCAAAAATCAATATGGCTGTCAGAGTATAACCTAAGCTCATACTTTTCTCCCCCTCTTCAATCATACTTAATATGACTGAAAATATAAGCCAACCCAATAGGTCAATCAACATGGCTGAAGCAATGATGGTCATCCCTATTCGCGTTTTAAAGAGCTTCATATCCATCAGTAATCGCGCGATTACGGGGAGAGCAGTAATAGATAAAACCACCCCTATAAAGAAGCCTACAATATTTACATCGCCATTAGTGACAAGAAACAATTCGGGCATCATTTTCACAGCAACAAAACCGACTCCTATAGGAATCACCATCGAAAACAAAGTCGTTAAAAGCGCCACTTTCCCCTGCTCAATTACAAGCGGTAATTGCACTTCCATACCAGCTACAAAAAGAAGCATAATTACTGAAATGTTAATCATGGCATCCATAGCATATTGCACTGGTACGGTACTCGTAAATTCGGGATGTGCTATAAAAGGAAATATAAATTCAAAAGTTTCTGGAGCAAAAAAGCCTAAAACAGTAGGGCCCAAAAGTACCCCAGCAACAATTTCGCCTACTACAGCGGGTAGTTTAAAGCCCTTAAAGATTTCCGCAAAGACCCTCGATAGAATTAGAATTAGACCTAAAGCTATCAAGAAAACTATCATATCGTCATGTCCTAACTTAACCATAACTAAAAGCCTCTAGAGTGAACAATCATTAAATTACACGGAAGATCCTCTAAAATATATTCCAAATCGTGAGGAAAGAGTAAATCTAGGATACCTAAATATTGTTTTGGTGAATTGACGATGAGTAAATCGGGCTTTTTATTTTTTGCAAAGACCTGAACCGAATGCCCTGGTTTCCCAAAAATCACTCTACTTTTTATTCGTACGGATGAAGAACCAGGAATTTGATCGAGTAATATATCAATACGTTGCCGAGCAGATTTAACAATTTCTTTTTTCATCAAATCATGTTCCTTATCTGTAGATGAATCAGCCAATGCTGATTCGAACAGAGGGAGATATTCTTCATTAACGACAAACAACTCATCGGCATCTTCAATATTTGCTATATAAACTGCAGTAGCCATAGTTGTGGCTGTTTTTGGAGAAGCGATTACCGAAACAGCAATTTTTCTAAACGAACGAGGACGCTCGTGAGGGTCAGTAAGTAGTAAAACAGAACACTTTGCTTTGCGAGAAATTTTTCGAGCAACTGAACCTACATAATGTGTTAACATTGGTTCTCTTTTTATTGCCCCTAAAACTAATAGGTCTACTATATTTTCCTTACAAATTGACAAGATCGTTTTAACTGTAGGGCCTTTTTGACTAATTATTCTACAGTAATCTTTGTGTAATTTCGATTGCTCGATACAAGTTAATAGTTTTCGCTCCTGCCCTGGTTCAAAGTCACCAATATGAATCAGTATTAATTTGGCTTTACATGAACGAGCGAAACGAGCAGCTTCCTTGATTACCGATTTATAACGAGGTGAGAAAGCCACAGCCACAGCAATGGTTTCTAGTGGATAAGGAAGGCGATCTTTTAATTGTTCAGCTAATGTCACAGTTCTCATTTTTATATTTAAATGATGAAAATAGGGAAACTAATTTGAATTTCAAATTGACTGAAACGAAAAAGGCCTCTAATCGGTGGATTAGAGGCCTTTTATATAAAAAAAGATGCGGTATTACTTCTTAAATTTCAAGACTTCAGAACGCCCTTTTTTAAATATTAAATTACTTGCTTTGGCTCCTTTTCTGAGTACTTTTTGCTCTTCGAATGGGAGGCTATTAATCTCTTGGCATTTTTCAGAACAACAAGATGACATCTTCTCTTTACAGTCATCACATTGGATGAAAAGTAAATGACATGCTTCGTTTAGGCAGTTTTGATGATTATCACATGCCTTCCCACATTGGTGACAATTAGAAACAATCTCATCAGATATACGTTCACTTTTACGGTGATCGAAAACAAAGTTTTTTCCTTTGAATTTATTATCCAAACCCTCGGCATCAATCTGACGTGCATATTCAATAATACCACCTTCTAATTGGAAAACATTTTTGAAGCCTTTATGCTTAAAGTAAGCACTCGCCTTTTCGCAGCGAATACCACCCGTACAATACATCACTAGGTTTTTATCTTCTTTATGCTCTTTTAAATCGTCTTCAATAATTGGCAAAGACTCTCTAAAAGTATCTACATCGGGAGTAATGGCATTTTTAAAATGACCAATCTCACTCTCGTAGTGATTGCGCATGTCAACCAATACAGTGTTTGGGTCATCAATTAAGTCGTTAAACTTTTGAGCTCCCACATGCACTCCCTTCTCGGTAACATCAAAGGCATCATCTGCTAATCCATCGGCAACAATCTTAGTCTTCACTTTCACTTTAAGCTTCAAAAAAGACTTATTATCCTGCTCTCGAGCTACATTCAAACGAAGATCCTTTAGGAAAGGTATAGAGTCTAAATGCTCCTTAAATTCATTAAAGCGATCCGCTGGAAGCGACAGTTGGGCGTTAATACCTTCGTGAGCTACATAAATGCGACCGAGGACATCAATGGACTCCCATTTAATAAATAAAGTATCTCTGAAAACTTGAGGATTACCAATTTTAGCATATTGGTAAAAAGAAATGGTAAGGCGATCTTTACCTGCTTCGTCGATTAAAGCAGATTGTTCTTTCGCACTTAGTTTATTGTACAGTTGCATGCTATACTAATGTTTTAAGTTAAAAGTAGGTGCAAAAGTATAAAAAAAACCGCCATCTTAAAATTAAGGATGGCGGTTTATAATTTAATGTATAGAATTCTATTGCTTCACAAAAGAGCTCCTATATCTATTTGATTCATTTACAAGTTCAATAAAATAATTGCCTTGTTCAAGTTCCTCAATGCTAATCATCCCTGTATAGTCTCCTGATAAAACTACTTTACCTAGCGTATTGTACACTGTATAAAAAGATTCACCTCTTAGCTCACTGTCAATTCTAATGACGCTGGTAGCGGGGTTAGGATATAAAGTGATTGACAATTCTTCAATAGCATCGATTGAAAGGCCACTTGGACTCAAGCTTCTATAAACCACATCGTTTTCGTTTTTGTTGCGATAAACTATATGGAACACTTTTGCATCTTTATCAAAAGCTATATCAACAGTTTCTTTATGTCCTATTGAATCGCCTTCGGCTAGAGATACAGAAGTTTGGTAAAGTCCATTTTGTACAAGAACCGCTAAAATATCTTTTTTAGAATTGCGGTATTCTTCCCAAGCAATCAGTTGGAATTCTGAATCGCCGTCCATACGCGGATGATTTTGAGACTCGGAATCCTGTGTGCTTTCAACTACAGACCAATCGAGAATCTGCTCTTCACCCAAATGCGTTTTACTCATGAAGATTTGACTAAGATCCCCTGGCTTACTCATCCACGCACTATAAAGAGTATCACCCATAAAAAAACCATCTGCTGAAGAAGCAGGGCAAACATTGATTTCCCAATTGGTAGGATCAGTCTCTACAGGGCTTGTAAATTCAGCTATCGAATTAGGAGAGGTACGAACCTTAAAGGTTCTAATATCTTCATCGTTATCTCTAAAAACGACTCCATATTTCTCCTCATCAGCTAGAAGAGTAGGCTCACAACATTCACAAGGTAAATCGTCAACTGTAACTAGATTAGTGAATGTGTTTCCACCGTCATAAGAGCGAATTACAGCTTGTTGAGGATTAGACCATCCTGGACCAAAATGTAAAAAAGCAATTACAGGGTTTCCATCTGGAAGCACCTTCATATCCATGGACTCAGCCAAATTATTATCCAAAAAATGCGCAGTAATTAATTCTGAGAAACTTGCACCTCCATCGATTGATCGCTGAACGGCAATTTGTTTTGGACTAGATTCAATAATATAAGCCACATAAACCGTTTGACCGTAGGATGCTATAGCAGGTCCAATACGCGTGGCAACCTGAAAATTAATCCCTTCAGGACTTACCTGCTGCTCGCCAAGCCACTCGCCATTAGATTTACGATTGATGTACACCCTCTTCCCCAAAGTATTCCGACTGAACATTATCACTGGCTCACCTTCAACTAGAATTATTTTAGGACGATTACTCGAGCCTACCTCTTGATTGACGTAAACAGGATCGGAAAGGTTGATTGTTTGAGCCATTAACATCGTACTGGCAATAATTGAAAAGCAAAAAAGGGATAAGGCCTTCATAATTTTATTGATAAGTGAATTCAAAAATACTCATTTTATGACTATCAAAAAAAGCCCCTTACGGGGCTTTTAATTTTGAGCAGTTTTTTCATTTAGTATAAATTTCTTTTCAGAAGTATTTACAAGACAAATTTAGTCAAGCTGTATGGCTTACATACTAATACTATTTTATCTTATTCAAAAATTTGTAAATTGAGAAATAATTTAAGCTCCATGAAATACGTCCTCTCATTAATATTTTTACTGTCTGTAGAAATTACTGCCATCAGTGATTTACAAGTCAATTTAAATCACAATGGTGATGATGCTTTAGGCCTCGCCTATCAGGGGCAATTAATAGATATAATTGGAGAAGCTGGTGTTGCTCCTTCTGGAGGATGGGATATTGCTGGAATCAACAAAGCGACCAAAGATCATACGCTTATTCGAAAGGCTAGTATCAATACTGGGAATACGAATTGGGGAAATTCATCTGGAACGAACACCGATAATTCCGAATGGATTGTTTCTAACATTGATGACATATCAAATCTAGGTTTACATACAATTGATGATATAGAAGGACAGGCAACACAGACAATTAACCTCCCCGAAGGATGGTATTACTACACACATACAGTAATTCCTGAATTCAATAGTTTGGATAGTGTTTTGACTCCTATTCTTGAAGATGTATTTATAGTAAAAGACGAAGCAGGTAATGTGTTTTTACCCGAATGGGGATACAATAATATTGGCATGCCTAACATCGCCCAAGGGTTTATGATTAAGATGGCGCAAGCTCAAACATTAAATATAAGTGGCTCTACAATTAATCTTACTCAGAACCCTTTAGAAATTCATGAAGGCTGGAATCTCTTTGGATATATTATTCCAGGCGAAAACAGTGAACAAACATTATTTGTAAATCATACGGAAGACATTGTTATTATTAAAAGTTACGATGGTTCTGTGGTATTAATGGAATTTAACTTCGATAATATTGGACCCTTAGAACAAGGAAATGGATATCTCTTAAAAGCAATCAATAACTTCTCGCTCGAATGGGAATAAGCGATTTTCTTTCCATTTCCTATTGAATAAACTATTTTTGAAAAAATTGAAATTATGAAAGAACAGTTCGAACACTTTATACATCAATGGTTATTAGATCAAGGGGTCGCAGAATCGTGGGCTAATTACGTACAGCTATTCATCGACATCTCCCTGTTGGTAATCCTTTGTTTTATTGCAGATAGAATTGCCAAGCGCGTGCTATTAAAATTCATTTCAGTTATCGTTAAGCGTTCTAAATTTGAATGGGACGATGTTCTGTTAGAGCATAAAGTATTCGATAAACTCGCACATTTGGCGCCTGCATTAGTTGTTCAAGCTAGCTCAAGCTACGTTTTCAACGACTTTACAGACATTATTCCATTTGTCAACAGAATGGCCGATGCCTATATGATTGTTGTAGGAATTATGGTTATCAATGCCATCTTCAACACTTTAGACCATTACTTCCGTAATACAGAAGCTTTAAAGGATAAGCCTATTGATTCCTATTTTCAGTTGGCTAGAATTGTTATTTACTTCTTAGGAGGAATACTAGTAATCTCTAGGGTTTTTGATAAAGATCCTGTGGGAATACTAACTGCAATGGGTGCACTTACTGCTGTGAGTATGTTGGTGTTTAAAGATACTATTCTCGGTTTTGTTGCCAGTATTCAATTGTCTGCAAACGATATGATTCGTGTGGGGGATTGGGTTTCTGTCCCTAATTACGGCGCCGATGGTGATGTCATCAAAATCACCCTAAATACCGTTAAGGTCCAAAACTGGGATAAGACCATTTCTACCATCCCAACCTACTCTTTCATCTCTGATTCATTTAAAAACTGGCGTGGAATGTCGGAAGCAGGAGGTCGTAGAATTAAACGCTCCGTCGTTTTAAAATCTGGTTCAGTAAAATTCTGTGATGAAGAAATGATTAGCAGATTTAAACACTATAATTTATTGAGAGAGTATTTGAATACTCGCGTACAAGAAATCAATAATTACAATAAGGACGGTGGTTACGATAAAACTTATTTGATTAATGGAAGACAGTTGACAAATATTGGTGTTTTTAGAATCTATGCGGAGGCCTATATAAAACAACTAAAAGGGATTCATCCAGATTTAACGCTTATGGTATTCCAAAAAGAAGGAAATGAATTTGGCGTACCAATTCAGGTATACTGCTTTACCAAGACTACCGACTGGGCAGAATACGAGAATCTTCAATCTGACATTTTCGATCATCTCTACGCCTCGGCTCCTGAATTTGATTTAGAAGTATTCCAACATCCTTCTGGTGGCGATTTTAAGAAAATTATTAATTAAAATTGGATTAAATGATAGTCTAAAAAGATGTTGGTCGTCAAACAAATACAAGCTGAAGACTGTCGCGTACTGCGACACTTAGTTTTATGGCCACACCTTTCTTCACCAGACGAATGCACTATTGATATTGACGATTCCGAAGGGGCTTTTCATTTAGGGGTCTTCTCAGGTGACAAACTTGTTGGAATAGCTTCTTTTTTCGTTCAGAAGAATCCTCAATTTTCAGAAGAAAAACAATACCGCCTTCGGGCTATGGCTACTCATCCAGATTATCGGAGGGTGGGTATAGCCAAAGCCATAATGGAATTCGCTTTCAAGAAGCTCAAATCCGAAGGACAAACTCTCCTCTGGGGTGATGCTCGTATAGTTGCTATTGATTTCTATAAATCACTTGGGATGTCGGTTTTAGGTAATCAATTTGAGATTCCAATGATTGGGTACCATTTCCTGATGTACAAAATTGTGAATACTGAAAAATAAAAATGTAAACTGCTAATTATAATAGGAGATTGCGATTTCCTTCAAAATGAAGTAGTATTGCATCAAAATTAGCCTTACTACGTAAACATCCTTATATGAGCACTTATCAAGAAGAGTTAGATGCACGTATTGCTGAAGAAAGAGCAGCTGTTGAACTCATCAAGATTACAAGCGATTTATCATTCGAAAAGTCAGTAGAATTGGTGCTTTTTCGCAACCAATTAATCGACAAAAGATCTAGTGAAATATTGAATTTGCATGAGTATGCAAAGAACTTTGTTCAGAAGTCAATTCATGTTTTCGACACTTTAGCAATTGCTAAAGCTTTATTATCAATCGACTTACAAGCTTCTAAAATCGACCTTGGAAAATTAACTTTCGAATGGTTGCAAGAAAAAGATGACTATACAGACACCTATGCATTTGTTACAGATAAATTGAGTAAAATTCAAGAAGATGATGTTAACATCTCTCCGAAAGATGTTATTCTTTTTGGTTTCGGTCGCATTGGTCGTTTATTAGCTCGCGAGTTAATGGCTCAAGAAGGTAAAGGTGAGCAATTGAGATTGCGTGCTATCGTTCTTCGTAACGACGATGATAAAAACATCATCAAACGCGCTTCACTACTTCGCACAGACTCTGTTCACGGTAAATTCCCTGGAACTGTAGTTGAAGATCCAGAAAATACCGCACTTATCATTAATGGGCAATCTGTTAAGATCATTAAAGCTTCTTCTCCTGAAGAAGTAGACTATACAAATTACGGAATTGAAGACGCTCTATTAATTGACAACACAGGTGTTTTCACTGATAAAGCATCCTTAAGCAGACACCTAAAAGCAAATGGTGTTTCTAAAGTGTTATTGACGGCGCCTGGAAAAGAAATTCCTAATATCGTATTCGGTGCTAACCACCTAGAATTTGATGGTTCTGGAAACGATATTTTCTCTGCAGCTTCTTGTACTACAAACGCTATTACTCCTATTCTTAAAGTTGTCAACGACAGCTTAGGAATTGAGAAAGGACATATTGAAACGATTCACGCATATACAAACGACCAAAACTTGGTTGATAATATGCACAAAAAAGAACGTAGAGGCCGTGCTGCCGCATTAAACATGGTAATTACTAGTACTGGTGCTGGTAAAGCTGTTGTAAAGGTAATTCCTTCTTTAGAGGGGAAACTTACTGCCAATGCAGTTCGTGTACCTATTCCTAACGGCTCTTTAGTAATATTGAACCTTTCCCTAAACAAAGAAACTTCAGTTAATGCATTAAATAAGATTGTTAAAAATGCGGCTTTAGAAGGTCCTTTAGTTGAGCAAATCAACTATTCTATTTCTCGCGAATTAGTATCTTCTGATATCGTTGGTAGTTCTGCAGCATCAGTTTATGACAGCCCTGCAACAATAGTTTCTATGGATGGTAAAAACGCTATTCTCTACCTATGGTATGACAATGAATACGGTTATTCACGTCAAGTAATGCGCTTAGCAAAACACATTTCAGACGTAAGAAGACCTATGTATTACTAAACAGTAATCACATCATACTCTATGGGAGCCTAATGGGCTCCCTTTCTTTTTGGCTTTATTTTACTATATTAGAAGGTGTAATTTGAATAATTAGATATATGAACAAAGAACGATTGACAAGAGTCTTTAAGCAGAAGACATGGAATGAGATAAAGACTAAAGACACTTGGCAGCTATTTAAAATCATGTCGGAGTTTGTTAATGGCTTCGAAAAGATGGCGAAAATAGGCCCATGTGTTACCATATTTGGATCGGCGCGGATGACTCCCGATAAACCCTACTACAAATTGGCAACTGAGATTGGCGAAAAATTATCTGAAAACGGATATGGCGTAATTACTGGTGGAGGACCAGGTATTATGGAAGCTGGAAATAAAGGCGCGAATCAAGGGGGAGGGCCCTCGGTAGGTCTAAATATTGACCTTCCTTTTGAAACCTCGAGCAATCCTTTTATCGACCTGGATAAAAATATAAATTTCGATTACTTTTTTGTCCGCAAGGTCATGTTTGTAAAATACTCTCAAGCCTTTGTGGTCATGCCAGGAGGTATGGGTACTCTCGATGAATTGTTTGAAGCCTTAACATTAATACAAACTGAAAAGATCGATAAATTCCCTATTATTTTAGTGGGTAGTGATTTTTGGCAAGGTTTATCGGATTGGCTAAACAACAGACTAGTTGCAGAGGGAACAATCAGCACCGAAGATCTGGAACTAATATCGGTAGTAGATTCGTCAGATGAAGTATTAAAAATTATTGACAGTTTCTACGAACGATTCTTACTGAAGCCAAACTTTTAATAAAATTACACACCTAAAGATATTGATAAAATTCAAACCCTAAACATTTTACTATTCGAAATATATAAACAACAACATTTATTATATAGTATTTATTCTCATACTTTACATGTCTTTGACTTTGAAAAACCTTATCGGTTTGTTTTTCCGCGACATTTTAGTAACTTTAATCAGATATTTAGAAAATCTAAATATAAAATACTCTTTTATATTAATCAAAATAGAGTGCTAACTCTATCTGAGAAGTGAAAAGAATTTATCTTATAAATTAACTAAAACTTAAATCATGAAAAAGATTTACTCAAAGATTTTATTAGGAACATCCTTATTGATGGTTGGTTCTATAATGGGGCAAACTCGTTATCTGGACAACATAACTGAAGACGTGCAGATTACAACCAATATTGAGTATGGAATCAATATTGGTATCATCACTCAAGCTCCAGCACTAGAGTCCCTACAAATGGATATTTATGAACCTGCAAACGATACCGTAAGCAATAGACCTGTTGTGTTTATGTTGCATACAGGTTCATTCCTTCCTGCTATTGTTAATGGACAAGCTACGGGTAGTAAAACAGATAATGCAATAGTTGAAATGTGTAAACGCTTTGCTAAGAAAGGATATGTTGCTGTAGCATTAGACTACCGTTTAGGCTGGAACCCAGTTTCTACTAGTGAGGATGTTAGACGTAGTACGCTTATTCAAGCTGCTTACAGAAGTCTTCAAGATGTAAAAACTGCTGTTCGTTATTTACGTAAATCTGCTACTGAAGATGGAAATCCTTATGGAGTAGGTAACAAATTCGCAGTAGGTGGTAATGGTACTGGAGGATATATTTCTCTTTCTTTAGCTACTCTTAACGACTACGACTCAGAATTGTTAATGCCTAAGTTTATCGACACTTCAGATCCTGCTAATCCAATGCCTTATATTATCCCTTCTGTTTTTGGGAACTTTGAAGCAACAGATTATGGAATGATGCCTGTAGATACTACAGGTGATGGTATACCAGATATAGAAGTTCCACTTTGTGTGCCAAACCACGTTGGTTATAGCTCAGAAGTAGATATGGTATTTAATCTTGGTGGTGCTTTACCCGAAATTTCTTGGCTGGATGAAGGTGAAATTCCAATAGCTTCGATTCAATGTGTAAACGACCCACTTGCTCCTTATGGAGTAGGAAATGTAATTGTGCCTACTACAGGTGAATTTGTTATTGAGGCTATGGGCTCTCTGTCAGTTCAAGAGGCTGCAAATGCTTACGGTAACAATGACGTCTTTAATGAATTAGCGACAACAGTTACGGATAGCTGGTACGGTACTAACAGTGATATTGTGGCTAATGCTGCAACAGCAGGCCACGATAGCTATAATGGTTTATTCCCATTACTTACACCTGCACCAAGTCCAGACCCAATAGCATGTGGTTTCTTTGCAGAACAAGGTGCTCCTTGGGATTGGTGGGATAATGCTACTTACGGTGCTATAGCTGATGGATACCACGGTCAGCCTTCAGGTACTATGGGATGTTTAGCTTTATTAGATAACCCAGATATGTCAGAAACCAAAGGGTTGGCTTTTGCTGATTTGATTTCTGAATTTTTAACTCCGCGTATATTTGCTGCTTTGAATGCAGACGGAAATATAGAAACTGGTGTAGGAACTGAGGAATTGAATGAGCTTTCATTAAGCATCTACCCTATTCCTGCTACACATAGCATCAACATCAAGTCTGATGCTCAACAATTACAATCTGTTGAATTAATCGACTTAACAGGTAAAGTAATTGAGTCAATTACAAACATCAACGCGCACCAAGTTACTATTGAAAAGAAAAACTTGAACAGCGGTTTATACCTATTAAAAGTTATTGATGAAAATGAAGCTAGCTCTGTAAGAAGAGTAATCTTTAAATAATCGAAATAGCTTATCAATAAAAAAGCCCCATTCCGATATTTCGGGATGGGGCTTAAATATTATAAATCGGCTCTCTTAGTAAGACAATTCCGATTGATGTAATTTCTTTTTAAAGACTTGTTTACCGCTGGCATCAAATACCTGTAGCGAACAAACTCTTTTGTTATAATCACCTTCAACTTTTACACGAGCAAAATGACCATCATTAGCACCAGTTAAACTGAGCCCTGGACAATGTAATTCATATAAAGGATATGCGTGATCACGTTCTTCTTTTAGCAAGTCAACATTCTTAGTGTCACCTGTTAAGAATACAACCCCGTCAATACGCGAGAGGTGTAATCTATTCATCAACTCTTTGTACTCATCAGTATAGTCAGCAAGTGGTTCTGAATCCATCCCATTAGATAGGATACTATTAGCACTCACAATAAATTTAAAGGAAGCATCAGAAGCCATAATTTCGTTAATGAAACGGTTCATTTGATTAGCACCAAAGAATTGTGGATCATCTACACCTGTAGTAGTCTTAAACATGCGGTTATCCAACATAAAGATTTCAATATCTTCATAATCGTAACGCTTGTAAACTCCGTAATCTCTAAAAGAGTAATTGTACACCTTTTTAGAGGCATTAGGCCAGAACATATTAAAGGCCATCAAAGATGAGTCTTTTAATGCGAAACGCGTATCAGAAGTATTTAAACCGAAGTCCATATTATTCCAAGTAGCAATATGAGGCATTTGCTTCATAAACTGATCAACCTTCTCGCGCTTTCTAACATACTTATACTTGTTGAGCATGCGCTTAAAAGCATCCACTTCATTATCGTTGAAGTATACATTATTACCACCCCAAACCATAAAGTCGGACTCTATCTCAGACATTTTATCTAAAATAGCATCTCCCTTATCTCTATCAGAATTCAGGTTTAAACTGTGTCCAAATAAGAAGTAAATATCAGCCAAGTAGTTACGAGGTGTGTAAATATCCATTTCCTCCTCTACTAAAATACTGTCTAAATAAACCTCTACGTGATACTCTGCATCAGGCAATAGCTCTTCAAGGTTTAATATTAGTGGAACTTCATCGCCTAAATTATAATTCGGGATTTGATGATACCAACGAGAATTATCAAAAGTCTCAGAATCTCTTAAATCGAATTCCATATTCAAGGTTATGTCTTCGTCGAAGTTTTCCAGCTTGATACTCACTTTTTCTGTCGACTTATCAACCAATAGCCACATTTGCGCATGGTAGTCGTCGATATACGACAGCATAGGTCCAGCAATCAATTTGGATTTTATTTCAGCATCTTTTTTCTTCTGCGCTTGAGCGCTACCCATGTTGATTAACAGAGCCGAAGTTAAGAGGAGTAGATATCTAACCATTTTTGTTGTTTTTCTCAATGAAAGCGTAAATATATACAAATTGTAGCTAAGTAAAAACCCCGCTTTTGCGGGGTTTCTAGAATATTTAAAATAGCCTAAACTACTTTATATTTACTAGTTCTACATCGAACTCCAAAGTTGCCTTAGCAGGAATTACAGGTGGATGACCTCTTTCTCCGTAAGCTAAGTGAAAAGGAATAATGAATGTAGCTTTACCACCTACTTTTAATTGGGCGACACCTTCATCCCATCCTTTGATGACCATTCCTCCACCTAAAGAGAAGTCTATGGGCTCGCCGCGCTCCACTGATGAATCAAATACTGTTCCATCCATCAATCTTCCTGTATAATGTACAGAAACGGTTTTTCCAGCTACAGCCTGTTCTCCAGAACCTTCTACTTCGTTAGCTATCATTAACCCAGACTCCGTAGTCCGTGCATTTGGATATTTTTCGCTAATTTTCTTGTTGAGTTCAGCCACAATTGCATCTTCTTTTGCTTTTTGTTTTGCTTCGAAATTTGTGAATTCATCCTCAAAAATCTTTGCAGCATCAAAAGCTTCAGCACTAGTACCAACTCTTTTAATCGATACCGTCTCAATAGCATCCTCTTGAGTGATAGAATTAACCACATCCATTCCTTCAACCACATTTCCAAACACTGTGTGCTTGTTATCCAACCAATCAGTTGCTATATGTGTAATGAAAAACTGAGAGCCATTCGTTCCAGGGCCAGCATTAGCCATAGATAATACTCCAGGGCCAGTGTGTTTTAAATCTGGGTGAAATTCGTCTGGAAAGTTATATCCAGGACCACCAACTCCCGATTCTTTAGGACATCCACCCTGAACCATAAAGTTATCAATCACACGGTGAAATTTCAATCCATCGTAATAAGGCACACCAGCTTCTTTTTCCTTATTGGAAATTTCCCCTTCGGCCAAGCCTACAAAATTTGCTACTGTCATTGGGCATTTTTCAAACTCCAATGATAAAAGGATTGCTCCTTTGTTTGTTTTAATCTCGGCGTATAATCCGTCTTTCATCTGTACTTATTTAACAATTTTAACCAACTCTACATCAAATACCAAAGTTGCATTTGGAGGAATAACTCCACCTGCACCTTTATCGCCATAAGCTAAATGTGAAGGGATAATAAAAGTAGCTTTTCCACCTACTGATAATAAGGCTACACCTTCGTCCCAACCTTTGATCACTTTACCTACTCCCAATGGGAATTTAATAGGATCGTTTCTTTTATAAGAAGAGTCGAACACTGTACCGTCAACCAAACGTCCTTCGTAATGCACACTAACCATCTCAGAAGCTTGAGGCTTCACCCCATTTCCTTCTTTAGTGATGATGTATTGTAAACCACTTAAAGTTTCCTCTGCCCCAGCAGTAAGTTCTTCTAAAACTACTTTTTGAGCTGCAGCTTTCTCTTCAGCCAAACGTTTTGCATTTTCCTGACCCTCAACAAAAATAGCTGCTGCTTTAAATTTATTAGCCAATTTACCCTTGCGAACAATCTCAACAGAAATCATTTGATCTCCATTCTCGATAGCATTCACCACATCTTGAGATAAAGAATCTAAAACATGACCAAAAATAGTGTGCTTACCATCTAACCAAGGTGTTTCCTTATGTGTAATAAAAAACTGAGAACCATTAGTTGTAGGACCAGAGTTAGCCATAGATAATATACCAGGTCCGTCGTGTTTTAGGTCCGCATGAAATTCATCAGCAAATTTATAACCTGGATCTCCACCACCAGTACCCTGTGGGCAACCACCTTGAATCATGAAGTCTTTAAGAACTCTATGAAAATTTAAGCCATTGTAATAAGCCTCGCCTTCAGCTTTCTCATCATTACTAATAGAACCATCAGCTAAACCAATAAAGTTAGCTACCGTCATTGGTGTTCTTTGGAATTCAAGAACTAAATTAATTATCCCTTTATTAGTATTAATCATAGCAAACATACCCTCATCCTCCATAGTCTGAGGATTTAAGTAGCTTTCTTTTTGATCTTTTTTCGCTTCTACAGGCTCAGTATTTTGATCTGATTTCGAAGTACATGACTGAGTAGTTAAGCCCAATATCAAGCCACAAACTAAAATTACTTTCTTCATCATTGTTGTCTTTCGTTATAAATCTTTGTTATTCAAATAAGGGGGGTGAAGTTACTAATTTTGAAAGCAAATGCTATTTATGATTTAGCAGCCTCTATTAAGAGTTCTTTCTCGTAAGAGTTCAAGTTGTTTTTAAACTTACTAATGGCGTCTTCAAGCGAACCCTCAAAGGCACCCCCTGCAGCATTTATATGCCCACCACCATTAAAGTGAGCCTTTGACACTTCGTTAGCACGGAAATTATTCTTACTCCTAAAGGATATTTTAACCATGTCTTTATGCTGAATAAAGAAGGCAGTAAAAATTACCCCTTTAATAGAAAGTGCATAGTTTACAAAACCTTCGGTATCGCCTTTTACAAAATTAAATCGCTCAAGTTCCTCTGTACTTAAACTCATAATAGCAGTATGGTACTCAGGTAAAACCTCTAACTTTTCGCTTAAACAATAGCCCAATAATTGTAATCTACTGGCCTTATTATTATCAAATAGCTTAGCATGAATTTCAGCATGTTGAAGTCCAAGATCTATCAATTCTGATGCAATACGATGTGTTTTGGCTTCTACCGATGAAAAACGAAATGAACCAGTATCAGTGACTAGCCCTGTATAAATACATGCGGCAATATCCTTAGTCATTAAATGTTTCCAATCCATACCCTCTGCAAACTCATAAATCAACTGAGCAGTAGAACAAGCCGTTGGAACGGAAATAGTGTAATCGGCAAAATCTGTTGGCTCTTGATGGTGGTCAATCATAACCATCTTCGCTTCTGCTGCATCAAGGTCTGCAGCCATCATATCTGTTCGTTTTAAATCGTTAAAATCTAAACAGAAAATAATAGATGCGGCTTTAATAAGCTCCTGAGCTTTCGCAGTTTCCTTTTCGTACTCTACTACAATATCATCACAAGGCAACCAATGTAAAAATGCTGCATAATCGTTGGGGACAACTACTGACACCTTATGGCCCTGCGCTACAAGTAGCTGATATAATGCCAAAGAAGAACCCATAGCATCCCCATCTGGACCACGGTGTGTTGTAATCAATATATTTCTCGACTCGCTTAAGTAGTCTTTGAGGTTGGATAGTATTTGCTTATTCATAAGGGGCAAAAATAAGAAAGAAGATTTTAAAAATTTAAAGTTAAAAGTAAAATTCTTATACTTAGCAAAAAGGAGTCAGAATCTAAGAGGCAGTATGAATAAACGAAAACTGAGAAATGGGAATAGGGAAATCAAATTTTCAACCAATATCTTTCTAGTATACTATCCACATATAAACATAATTGGTTTTTTGTAAAAATAAAAAAAAACCAGGTCAATTGACCTGGTTTTTCTGTAGTAGCGAGAACGAGAGTTGAACTCGTGACCTCCGGGTTATGAATCCGACGCTCTAACCAACTGAGCTACCTCGCCGTATTTACGGGCTGCAAATATAATGCATTTCTACGCTCTCGTACAAGTGCTTTAATTTTTTTTTAACTAAAATTTCAGCGTCTCTATTTAACAATCTTAGGCTCAAGGATTTTAAGAAAACATTAATTGGAGAGCTGTAAGTATCCTAGGCGATAAGCTCTTGCAAAATCGAATGTAGGAGTTGAGAAGTACTAGAAATGAAAAAATAATTCTCAAACTTTGATATGCTCTATTTTTCATTATATTGCGAACAAGAAATACGATTAATTAAGCTATGGCATTGAAAAATAAGTTCCAAATAGAATTCTCCCTTCACTCTTCAGTAAAGATACTATACAACCAGTTGAGTTCACCAAGTGGTCTTTCGGAATGGTTTGCTGACAATGTAAATTTTAGAGGTAAAAACTACACCTTCTTTTGGGATGGCGATGAGCAAGAAGCCGAAATGGTCAACAAAAAAATGAACCAACACATCAAATTCCGTTGGATCGACGAACCTGAAGACACTTACTTTGAATTTAGAATTCAAGTAGACGAGATTACTAGAGATGTATCTCTTATCATTACTGATTTTGCAGAGGACGAAGAAGACGAGGAAGAATCTAAACTCTTGTGGGAAAAACAGGTTGAAAAGCTTTGTCAAAGTATCGGTTCTTAAAAACTCTTCTTTGTATATTTGCTCAAGAGCAAATCTTATATTCTATTGAAAACCCTACACAAGCTTGTACTTAAGGCTTTTTTCGGCCCTTTCGCTGGGACTTTTTTCACTATGCTTTTTATTTTGCTCATGCAAAATGTATGGAAGTATGTAGACGATTTGATTGGTAAAGGTCTAGAATGGACTGTTATTGCAGAAATCATTTTCTACATACTACCCACCCTAATACCTCTTGCACTTCCTTTAGCCATACTCCTATCCTCACTGATGTGTTTTGGGAAACTCGGCGAAACCTACGAACTTACGGCTCTTAAATCTTCAGGCATTTCACTTTATAAGATTATGCAACCATTATTCCTAGTGGTTTGTATTATATCAGTTGCTGTCTTCTTTTTCTCGAATCACGTCATCCCATATTCAAGCATGAAGTATAAAACTTTACTTTATGACATTATGAATAAGAAGCTTGCTTTAAATATTCGCGAAGGAGTTTTCTTTAACGACATTGAAGGTTATAGCATCAAAGTGGCTCGTAAAGATGCTGATGGCTCCAAGCTAGAAGATATCGTTATTTACGACCACAGCGATAAAATGGGCAATACCAAGGTCATACGAGCCGAAAGTGGCCGCATGTACACTTCTGAAAACGAACGATTTCTCTATCTCGAACTATTTAATGGGAATAGCTACGAAGAAGTTGACCCGAAAAACCCAAAGAAGCGCATTGACAAACCTTTTGCGAGGAGTAGCTTCGAACAACAGAAAATTCGTTTCGACCTATCCTCCTTCAACCTCGAAAGATCTGACGAGGAGAAATATTCAAATGTGGCGCAATTCATGAACATTGCTCAGCTAAGCCACAGCTCCGACTCCATAAGCAAAACGATAGCTAAACGACTTGAGAACTACGAAAACAAACTCGTTTCATATTATCAATTTGAGCAATTAGATAGTTTGAATCGAGCTCCTGATGCAATCGCATCTTTCTCTCTAGCAAGCTATAAAGATCGTAGTCAAACAAGAATTTTAAAAACTGCCTCTAACCTTGTTCGCAGTTCAAAATCATATATATACAATACTCAAAGGGAACTAAAATACAAAACAAAAAAGCTCCGAAAATCGAATATTGAATGGCATCGAAAGTTTACACTTTCAATAGCTTGCATCGTATTGTTTCTCATTGGAGCGCCTTTGGGTGCAATCATTCGTAAAGGCGGGATGGGAATGCCCGTCTTGATTTCAATTCTATTTTTCCTAGCCTATCACATCAGCTCGATTACAGCTGAAAAAAGTGCTATTCAAGGCATTATATCTGTAAGTACAGGAATGTGGATGTCTACATTTATTCTCACTCCTTTAGGGCTATTTTTCAGCTACAAAGCTAGTACCGACTCAACACTTTTTGAATTAAGCATCCACAGAGGAATATTCGATAAACTAAAAAGGATATGGCCGCCAAAAAAATCTTGATAATATCTCACAAAGCTCCCTACCCAAAAGTTGATGGAGGTGCAATTGCTATATCTCAAACCATTGAGGGCTTATCAAATAGGAATCACAAGCTTTGGGTATTATCTATGGAAACTGAAAAACATCCTTCAGAAGGCGTAGAAAATACAGATAAGCTAAACTATAAGGGCCATAAAGTAATCACCAAAATAAAAGCCTTCGATGCTCTATTAAACCTCGTGTCTAAGGAGTCTTATATACTTTCGAGGTTTGATCAAAGTTCTTTTGAAAAGGAATTAATAGGGCTTTTAAATTCCGAGGAGTTCGACTGTATAATATTGGAAAGCTTGTTTACCAGCTCCTATTTAAACACTATTAGAAGACTATCGAATGCCAAGCTCATTTACCGATCACATAATATAGAGCATCTCATTTGGAAAAGATATTCAGGGAAATCAAAAAACATTCTAAAAAGTTGCTACCTAAAATTACAAGCCAAACGTCTTGAAAAAACCGAACTAGCATTTTGGAATAAGGTAGATGCCATCGCTTCAATTTCCTCTGAAGACAGTAAAATAATGCAGAGTCATACGCAAACAAGAATCTTAAACGTTCCAGTTTATGCTGATAATGAGAAACTCAAAATGGAAGACTCATCCAATACACTTGACTTCTTTCATCTTGGATCTATGGATTGGCTTCCCAATAAAGAAGGTATTGACTGGTTACTGAAAAATGTGTGGCCCGAAGTAACAAAAATGGCAAAGGATGCAGAGCTTTATATTGCTGGGAGAAACATGCCTAGTAAGTTACTAAACATTAGCATGAAGGGCTATAACAATAAAGGTTCTGTTGCTAATGCCGATGAGTTTATGTGTTCACATAAAGTGATGCTAGTTCCTCTATTTTCGGCTAGTGGTATGCGCGTAAAAATTGTGGAAGCCATGGCACTCGGTAAATGTATCATCACCACAAGTATTGGAGCTGAAGGGATTCCTTATAAGCATTTGGACAACCTTATCATTGCCAATACAGCAGAAGAATTTATTCAGATGATTTTATACTGCATCAATAATTCAAAAGAAGTGGATAGGATTGCCGATCGTGCAAGAGAAACAATTAAAGATAGCTTTTCTCAAAAAGTTATTATGGGCACTTTTGAAAGACTCTTAGAGTACTAGGAATGAAATTATTCATCATTACATCGCGAATTCCTTACCCTTTAGAAAAAGGTGATAAACTAAGGATATTTCATCAAATCAGATTTTTGTCAGAAAAATTTGATATCTACCTCTGTGCGATTAATGCCTCAAAAAAGCCCATTCATCCCGAAGCGAAAAAAGAACTAGGTAAATACTGCAAAGAAGTACATTTTATCAGTCTAAGCTATGGAGGAATTATTGCAAGTTTGGCCAAAAGCATCTGGAATGGGCTCCCTTTTCAAACAGCTTTATTTACAACTTGTAAGTCAAAAAATACTGTTCGCAATTTAATTGCTGAAATAAATCCCGATTATGTTTACTGTCATCTTAGTCGTGCGAGTGAATATGTTAAACATACATCACAGCCTAAGACTATTGACTATATGGACGCATTCTCTATGGGGATGTATCGTAGATGGAAAAACAGCTCAGCCCCACTAAAATGGCTCTATGCTTGGGAATATAAGAAGCAAAAGAAATATGAGAAATCTATTTTTCGCTTTTTCGACAAACACACTATTATCACAGAGCAAGATCGCGAATGCATCGACCATATACGAAAAGGTGAAATTGAGATTATTAGAAATGGTGTAGACTTTGAATATTTCACAGACAGAGTATCAAATGATAATTACGATATCGTATTCGTAGGAAATATGAGCTACCCACCCAATATAGATGCAGCTCAGTTTTTATGTCATGAGATACTTCCAATTATCCAGCAAAAAAGACCTCAAACATCCGTGTTAATTGCAGGTTCCGACCCACACAAAAGCGTCCTAGCGCTACAAAATGAGCAGGTACATATTAGCGGGTGGATGGAAGACATACGCGAAGCTTATGCCAGCGCAAAACTATTTATTGCCCCGATGCGTATCGGTACTGGCCTTCAAAACAAATTACTGGAGGCCATGTCTATGCAAAAAGCTTGTATTACCACTAATCTAGCCAATAAGGCATTAGGAGCGCCTAAAGATACTATATACACAGCAGAGCATGCTGCCGATTTGGCCAACCATTGCATCAACTTATTGGACTCAGATGAAGATAGAAATTTGCTTGCCAAAAAAGGGAAAAACTTTGTTAAAAGCCAATATAGCTGGCAAAAAACAACTGAAGCCTTAGCGAAGTTATTCCTAGACTAATTCCTATCTTTGCAAAAAATATTACCATGTTAAATAAGCTCGACTCTATTGAAGAGGCTTTAGAAGATATTCGCCAAGGAAAAATAGTCATTGTAGTTGATGATGAAGATCGTGAAAACGAAGGTGACTTTGTTGCCGCGGCAGAAATGGCTACTCCTGAAATGATTAATTTCATGGCTACTCATGGACGCGGATTAATATGTGCTCCTATCCTAGAAAAAAGAGCTGAGGAACTGCAATTAGAAATGATGGTTGGGAAAAACACAGATCCGAACCAAACTCAATTTACTGTTTCTATCGACCTTATTGGTCATGGTTGTACTACTGGTATTTCTGCTAACGATAGAGCTAAAACTGTACTAGCTCTTATCGACGAGACTACAAAGCCAGAAGATTTGGGTAGACCAGGTCACATCTTCCCATTAAAAGCAAAGAATGGTGGCGTTTTGAGAAGAACAGGTCATACGGAGGCTTCCGTAGATTTAGCGCGTTTAGCAGGTTTAAAACCAGCGGGTGTAATCGTTGAGATTATGAATGAAGACGGTACGATGGCCCGACTTCCTCAATTGAAAGAAATTGCAAAAAAGCACCGACTAAAACTCATCTCTATAGAGGATTTAGTTGCCTATAGAATGAAAACGGAGAGTCTCATTGAAAAACTTGAGTGTATCAAGCTACCTACTGAGCATGGCGACTTCAACTTAACAGCTTACAAACAAACGAATACTGGAAGAATTCATGTTGCTATTCACAAAGGAGAATGGGCTAAAGACGAACCAGTATTGGTAAGAGTACACTCCTCGTGCATCACTGGTGATATATTCGGTTCTTGTCGTTGCGATTGTGGTCATCAACTGCAACAATCCATGCAGATGATTGAAAAAGAAGGTAAAGGTATTGTTGTATATATGAATCAAGAAGGTCGGGGAATCGGCTTTATCAATAAATTGAAGGCATACAAACTTCAAGAAGAAGGTTACGACACTGTTCAAGCCAACGAAAAGTTAGGTTTTAAAGCTGACGAAAGAGATTATGGCGTTGGTGCTCAAATATTACACGATTTGGGGGTGAGCAAATTGCGTTTACTAACCAACAACCCTAAAAAGAGAGCAGGTTTAATTGGTTACGGTTTAGAAATAGTAGATAACGTAGCGCTAGAGATAGAATCGAATCAACATAATAGATTTTATCTAGAAACAAAAAAAGATAAACTGGGGCACGACCTCAAATTCAATTCATAAAAAAAGCGGCTAGGCCGCTTTTTTTTTTATCCTTTACCCTTCCTGAACCGAGCCGTTAATTTTTGCCATAACTCTTTGAAGCTTTCAAATTCATCACGGTAGAACAAGCCCAAACCGGTCGTGTAATTATTTTCATCTTCTAAAAGGAAACTTTCTTCTAAATTACGGAAGGCCTTTAAACGCAGAGAACCGTCTTTACTAATATTGTATTCAACCTTGAAGTCACCAATAATACGTGTGGTATTTTGGGCAGGCTGTGTACCAATATTCCCATTTACTGTTATGCGATCGTTTACCTTCAAATTACTCAAGAGCAATTCAAATTCACGATTACTCAAGGTATCCCCTAAGTTTGGATGATACTTCACTCCCAAATCAAACTTCTCATTTGTTTGGGAGAGCCAATTCGAGAGTTGATTACTCAACATTTCAGTACCTGTGGACAAGGTAGAGTTTAGGTAATTCACATCTGTATTCTCCAACTCATCGGTACTTAAAAAGCTGTTGAGTACTAATAAGGAAAGGAATTGCTGTGTTTTCTTTTCATCAGTATTCGTTCGCTCATTAACAATACGCTTCAAGTTTTCATCAGCATAGGGAATTTGAATATCAAATTCGATTTCAGGCTGGAATAAATCGCCCTGCATCATCATCCTACACTCCACCTCTGTTTTTCGATCGTAGTCTTGCGATAGATCTTTGGTGCTTACTAAAACTCGATACAAAGCACTCAAATCCATTTGAGCTTTATATGGGTCGCCATTCCAAACTAAACGGCCTCCATTTTCAATTTCAAACTTCTTATTTACAATATTCTGAAGTGTAAACAGATAATCTCCTCGTTGAACGATATAATCGCCAAACATATACAAATCGCTATTACTAGCCATTCCTAAATTAATGAATCCCGTTCCATTCGCGTTAATCTTATCCCCTACTGTTTCGTCGAAAATAAGCTCAACGGTCGCCTCAGGAGTAATCTCAATATTCATATCTATACTCAAGCCTGTAGTCTTAATGTTAGGCTCAGGCAACCACAAAGTATCCGACTGAAATTTATCTTTTTCCACAAAGTGAACGAAACTCAACTCATCCAATTCTACTCCGTCATCTAATGGAATATGTATGCTAGTCCCTTCCTTTGTTTTAACATCGATCCCAATAGCTATATTATTAGTAAATCCAGAGAATCGAGCTTGACCACTAGCAATAGCACGTCCATAGTAAGCTTCATCTTTATAGGCATCGGTGTTTAAACAGATTAGGCTATCAGCATCTAGACTTAGGTCTAAATAAATATCCTTAAAATAGTCGTGTGAAATAACACCGTTTAAAAGCCCTTGCCCCACCAATTTTGATTGCTCATTAAGAGCCTTAAGCGAAATATCATTAAAGTCCATACTCGTATCATTTATGAATACGATAGGTTCTTCAATAAACTTATAGCTCGTATTAAGATATGGAACATGTAAGACAGCATTCTCCAATTGAAGCTGACCTTCCATTTGAGGACTGTTTAATGTGCCATAATAATGTAAATAACCATTCATCTCACCCTCTACATCATCGAAAACCCCACTTAAATAAGTCTGTAAATGCGCCAATTTTAAATCCATAAAGTCTGCACGCATGGTGAAATTATCTTCTAGCTCATTCGGCATATAATAAGCATACATATCCGCCCTTTTCTCGCCATCATTACTAATATTGGCATGTAATGATTGTATTTTATCTTGTTCATTCCAGTCCCCATTAATAGCCATTAGTCCTATAGGAATATAATTGTAAGCGAAATCAGGTATTTGCATCGAAGCTTCGAATACGGGCTTATCTGATAAATTATTAACACTAATGATCCCGTCTAATCCTCCACTCAAATCGGTACGAGATTTATTGAGCCAAGGGGAGAAATTAGCCAATTCAAAACCTTCAAATAAGAGCTGGAGACTATTGTTATTTTTAGACTTTTCTTGATTCAGTTGAACTGCTTGACTAGTAGTGTAAATCCGAACAGAGCTTTCAATACTGTTATTTTTGTCATACACTAATGACGACGCATCACTGAGTGTCCAAAGGGTATCGGCAAAATAGAATTGCGTTTCCTCCATCGATAAATTAATCGATTGCTCGTCGATAGTGGCTAATGCTTTTAATACTCCTTCGTTGCGAATACTATCGAGGCCAGCCCAAGCGAGAGAAAAACGCCAGTCGCCGTGGTTACCTATTTGGTTGTATTCTATATTCTGAAATTTAGAACTCTTTGCATAAGTTAAAGCAGCACCTTGTAGGTTCAGCTTCCAGTTATTCTGATCGGCTGTAGATGAAAGTGATAAGTCTTCCCACAACCATTCTTTCCAGGTCAAATTAGGGCTGAATACATCCAACACTAAACCTTCCTTCATATCATTAAAACTCCCACTAATTACTGCACCATCTCCTAAGCGAAGGCTAGGTAACAATAATGAGGTTAATGGGGCTGTATTGAAAAGCTCTACATGGAAACTGAAATCTTGAAAGCCCTTTTTTGGAGTAGCTAATATCGGGAGGTGATTGGAAAGGTATGCCGAAAAAGAATGATACAAATTCGGAATATCTACCACTCCTTCGAGCTTTATTTTTGCGAAATCGGATTCTAAACTTAATTGATCCATCTCTGTACCTTGCTTAGCAGAAAAATGTAAATCGTCGAAGTGATAATAATTCTCAGTTGTTTCAACGGTTGTAAAATACACCCCAATATCACCCTGAATATTATCCCATCTATCACCTTCGAAGTTCATCTCTAAAAGAGTAGACAATAATGCAATGCTATCCTTTTGATACAAATTCAGCGCATATAAATCTGCTAACACTATATCTGCCACAAAATCCATAAGCGGTTTTTCCTGAGATAAATCCACCTCTCCCTGAAAAATTAAATCTAAATTCTCGTCCGAGACTACAGCATCACCCACAAAATGAAAAGGTTGTAAACGCCCCTTAACATCTATATTACTGTACTTGTAAGAACCATATTCGAGAGAATTAATATTGGCTTGAACTTCGGTGTCAAAAGTCGCGACACTCAAACCGCGACCAGAAACAGTAACATCGGCGTTAAAGAGTCCGAAATTTGGAATTTCTGTTAACACTGCCATGTCAAGATCTTTAAAATTAAGATTTCCTGAATATTCTGAAAGTGCAAGGCTATCCTTGAATGCGATAGTCAATTCGGTATTTAAAGCGCCATAGTCACTTTTAATAACAGAGTTTAACTCTAAGTACTCCAGAGTCCCACTACACTCACCACTCGCCTTAATAGTTCCTAAACGACTCATCAAATAGTCTTGAGCGAATAAATCTTCAATCCATATCCATTCATCTTCTGAGAGTAAAAAATTTTCACTTGTAATCAGATAATTCCACTGACTACTATCTCTCCAATTCTCAAGACGAACATTTAAGTTGATACTACTATTGTGATTGGTTTTGACTGATAGATTATCAATCCAAAGACTATCTTTTTGAAATTCCGCTATTAAGGAACCTTCTACTTCAATTCCCGAAGGCCAAATGTCGTACAGGCCTCCTAAAGATTCTTCTTCGATGATAAGATGATCTATTTGAAGACTTCCTTTATATTCTTGCGCATCATGATCGAAATTTAAATCGAAATGAGACTGTGCACTTTCCCAATGAAAATCTTTAACTAAATTATGTTCAGAACTAAATTGAATCGACTTCGCATTCATTTGATGCTTGGCGCCTGACTCAATTTCAAAATCAAGATTACTAAGAATTAATTCTATTCCCTGTGCGAGCGAAACATCCTTAGCAAATAGATTTAAATGGTTTATCTGGTATAGAAGCTCAGCCTTTTGAAGTCGTACACGCGCATCTTTAATAAATAGTTTATCTATAATAAAAAGATTGTTTGTGGACTCCTCAGACTTCAAAGAGTTAATAATTCTTACTAGCTCACTGTCTCCCCATGAAGCTTCAGCCTTATAATAAAGCGCTATTTCATCGAGATAAATCGTCTTAAATTCTGATAAACTGAAGTTTGAAGGCATCATGCGAATTTCTGGGATACTAAAAAGAGTATCTCCTTGCTCACCAATCAGCTGAACATCTTCAATCTGCAATCCAGAAAACAAAGTCAGATTAACACGCTTCGATACGAGATCTATTTGATAGGTTTCATCCAGCCATTCCGTTAAATATTCCGCTAAATAAACTTGCGTTCTTGGCAATTGAAGACAAGCCATGAAGCCCAAAAATAGAAGGGAACAAATAATTAACAGACCTACTACTATGTTTTTACCTTTATTGATAATACTATTCTTTATTTTTGCCTCATGACTAAAAAAAGTATCACCATTTTAGGAATTGAATCTTCATGCGACGACACCTCAGCAGCTGTCATTAAAAACGCACAGATTCTCTCAAATATTGTTGCCAATCAGGATGTTCACAAAGCCTATGGAGGTGTGGTTCCAGAGCTAGCTTCTAGGGCTCATCAGCAAAATATTGTTCCCGTGGTGAATCAAGCTTTAAATATAGCAAATATTAACAAAGAACAAGTTGATGCAATTGCCTTTACCAGAGGGCCTGGACTCATGGGCTCCCTATTAGTAGGGACTTCTTTCGCCAAGTCATTATCCATGGCTTTAGAAGTTCCACTCATTGAAGTAAATCATATGCAAGGGCATATACTTGCTCATTTTATCGACGAGGGGCAGAACTTTCCCGAATTTCCCTTTTTGTGCTTAACCGTATCGGGTGGACACACGCAAATAGTCATGGTAAAAGATTATTTTGACATGGAGGTTTTAGGCGAGACTATTGACGATGCCGCAGGTGAAGCTTTTGATAAAAGTGCCAAAATTTTAGGTTTATCTTATCCTGGCGGCCCTTTAATTGACAAGTATGCAAAACAAGGGAATCCAAAAGCTTTTAAATTTACCAAGCCTCGCGTGGGCGATTTAGAGTTTAGCTTTAGTGGATTGAAATCAAATATTCTCCAACTCATTCAGCGCGAAGAGAAAAAAGATGCTGATTTTATCGAGAAAAACCTCATCGATTTATGCTCTTCAATACAATATACCATCGTCTCTATTCTTTTGGAGAAAATTGGCAATGCTGTTAAGCACACTGGAATTAGCCAAATTGCTATTGCTGGTGGAGTTTCTGCAAATTCAGGTTTAAGAGAAGCCTTAGTAGAAAGAGAAAATACGCATGATTGGAAAGTCTTTATCCCCAAATTTGAATACTGTACCGATAATGCTGCTATGATAGCTGTTGCAGGATATTACAAATATTTAAATGCTGATTTCACCGACAGTTCAGTGAGCGCGAAGGCGCGCTATAAAATTTAATAATTAGAATTCCCTCTACAGACTTATATCTTTTATTGATACTTGATCAACAATCATAATCTAAAAATTTGTAGCTTATAGCTTCAAATAATTGAATAATGTATCAAGTAAAATTATTTCCACTTAATAATGATGGTGTAGCCTACATAGGTATTTATTGCCCGAAGAATAGAGAATGGGAAAATGAGCTCATTCAGATAGGCGCCAATTGGAATAAAAGCAATGAATTTTTATTTCTTAAAAACACATTTGCTGGATGGGTGTGCTCATTAAAAAGATTATTAATTTTTTCTAAAATATCGTCTCTATAATGAATTGTAATAGTGTTATAAACAAACTGTATTAACTCTTTTCTAATTCTTTCTAATTGCCATTCATAGCGAATTATATTAAAAAGTCTTTTATGTTGTTCTAAGTTGAGATTTGGCATTTATAATGACACTACTTGATATCCCTATTAGTTAAATATCTAGTAATCATCAATATTGGATTTTTGCTTAAACCTGTAAATTTTCAATAATAAATAATAAAAAATTGCCTTATCGAGTTTTCAGATTTGATGACCGATCGATATGACATTGAGGGCGCAAAGAAGTGATATTCTTGCCCATATATAATCCACATCGAAATTGCGAAACTAAATTTACTTTTCCTGTTTTTTATAGACAGAATCTGTTATTGCAACAGATTCTGTTTTCAATTAATCAGCCCACCAACTAAACCATTGCAAAATGTTTATCTTCAATCCCCAGATGCAACAGGTCAAGCGGCAAATCCACGCCCTGGTTTTTGATGGTATTGATCCTTTGTAAATACGCAGCCGCTTCTAACAAGTGAGTCGCTACATCGGCTACTTTCCTGTTTTTCGCTTCACTTAAATAGGAGTTTTTAGTCCATTCGTTAAAAGCACCCATCGCAGGGCCACACCAAATTTGATAATCCATCACTCGGTCTGGATCACCTGCATTGGCCCAATTTGAGGACAGGCCTAAATACCAACGAAAAATCAAAGCCATTTTACGTTTTGGATTTCCTTGGGCATTTTTTATTTGCTCTGGATCTCGTTCTTCAAAGAAACTGACACATCCGTTCCACACCTCTTCTAAAGGCATATTAAAGGTTTTAGTTTCTAACTTTAGTCTTTCGTCTTTAGGAATGACATCAATGCTCTCGTAGCGGTTATAGATTTCATATAATTTCTTTGCTCTGGCACCAAATAAAGTACCTCGTTTTAAAACTTGCAGCTCTACCCCTAGTTCAAACATATCTGAAGCAGGAGCCATGGTGATATCTGTAGAGGTTACTTTGGCAAGTAAGTCCTTCACAGCTTCTGAAGTCCCCGATTCTACACAAGCTTGGTTGACAGAACCTGTTACCACATAGGCAGCACCCATAGCAAAAGCTGCTAAAGCAGAAGCAGGAGTCCCTATCCCTCCAGCGGCACCGACTCTAATTTGTTTTTTGTACTGGTATTTTTTCTGAATTTCGTCTCTCAATTGTAAAATGATAGGCAACACCACCACCAAAGGTCGGTTGTCCGTATGTCCACCAGAATCTGCTTCCACGGTAATATCATCTGCCATGGGAACTTTTTGAGCCAATTCATACTGTTGCTGGGTAATTTTTCCAGCAGCCAATAACGTGTCTAAAAATTGGATTGGAGCAGGCAACATAAAACGCTGGGCCACTTCCTTTCTGGAAATTTTACCAATCACTTTATTGGCAATGATAATTTCGCCTTGCGCATCTAAACTCAATCCTACAGCCCTGTATTTTACAATTTGCTCTGAAAGGTTCATATAAGCGGAAGCTTCTACCACTTTTACACCGTGTTCTATAAACAAGTTAACGGCACCTTCTTCCAAGGCTTTTTCAATGGGACTATGGATAAGATTGCAAGCATAAGCTTGAGTCGGCAATGCTTTTTGAATCGTGGCAATGGCTTCTTTAACGCGCGATGGAATCATCCCCGCAGCGCCAAAAGATCCCATCATTTGGTTTTCCCCTAAAGCAATGACCATATCTGTAGAGGCAATTCCGTTTGCCATGGCACCTGCTTTATAGGCATATTTTAATTTATAGTCCTCTTTAAACGAGGCATCCCCTAAATCTTCTGCTGTAAACGCAGGCACTATAGCTTTTAAAAATAAGCCCTTTCCTTCTGATTGAATGGTTCCCGTATTGGTGATTCCAATGCGACCTGACAAATCTTTCACCACATAACAAGGTACGGCAGTGTTTTTTAGTTTGTCAAACATTCCTGTGATGTCAAATGAAATCTCTCTGGGAGATCCTATCCATTTTAAGTCAATCATTTTTAATAGTTTAATTTATTTTATAAATTTAATACAGACAATCAACACTACTGCCCGTTTAAATAATCCTGTTTTTTTTTGGTTGCGACGTCCGTTTATGCTTCTTGAATCCCCAATGCCAAATCTGTGACTTGGTAAATTCTTGTGCCTTCGTTCCAGAGGTAAGCATTAGCGATCAAAACCAAAGTGGCGCCTCGTTTTTCTATGGTTTTAAAATGGACTTCTAGATGCATGTTTTCTACATTTACTCTTATTTGTCCACGGTATTTCCATTCGGTTTTATTGTTTTCAACTTGTACAAATCGTGGTTTATTAAAGTCTTTCCCTAAATCTTGTTGTAATGCAAATAACTGCATGGCTTGCGAAATAGCTTCGACTCCTAAAGATCCTGGCATTACGGGATCAGAATAAAAATGGCAGGTAAAGAACCAGTCATAGGTATGAATTGCTTTGGAACAATGGATATAACCTTTACCAAATTCACCCCCATTTTTCACAACGACACCGCTGTCAAGTAAATTAAGCTGGTCTTCAGCCAAACGGAAGGCGTTTGCTTTGTCATTTTCTTTATACAATTTCATTTTTGCGTATAAAGAATCTAGTTTTATTTGGAAATAATCTTTAGTTGTCAAGTTGTTTTGCACATACCAAGCTGGGATGTCCTCTCCTTTATCTAAACCTACTTGTTGCGCTAAGGCTTCCTTAGGGAAAAATCCAAATGAAGAAAATCCCTTATAGAAGACCTGCTCATCAACAGAGACTTCGAACAGATATTTCTGAATTACAAAACCACCTAATGACGTAGAAGACGTTAAGGTTGATTTATTTTTAATCACTTTCCCTCTAAAATCTGTGCCTACAGGAAGTTCTAATAATTCACCGTCACCGTCTAGATTTCTAAGGTATAAATCTTTGTCAGGAAATAATAAGGTACTTCCTAAATAAGCACCCAATAGTCCACAAGGTTGTAGTGCAATTTCCATCAATATCGTGTAAGGCATCGTCATGGACGCATTTTGTTTGTAATACCACACATCTTGAGGCACGTCGTATTCTGTCCAGATATTTGTTGGTTTTGAGAAATCAAAACGCGCTCCGTCAATTTTAATCACACGGCTTACGACTTGTAAATCTGTGTTTGGTTGACGCGATAAGGCTCTATTGTCATAAACGGCATACTCTGGCCCAAAACAGTCGGCTAATCTTCCCAAAGCAAATATTTCGATATCAGTTTCATTTAACAAAACATTTTCAGTCACCTTCTTAGGTTGCTCCAAGTATTTTGGATTGTCTTTTTCTCTTAATTGCAATCCTAAATTAGCAAAATGAACGGTAATAACACCATCTACAATAATTTCTAAATCACCGATCACATAAGGGTCAGGCAATAAGCCGATTTCTTTAATGACAAGGCGATAGGTTAATATTTTATCGTTAGGAGTGACTTCTTTTCTACATCTTACTTTCTGTTGGAGTCCATAAATAGGTTGGAAACGCGCATCTTTTTTAAGGCGTTGCAAACCGAGCATCATCATAAAGAAACGCAGTAGATTTCCGCCACCTTCTGCTTGTAAAGAACCTGCCAATACTTGGTCATCTCTAAAATGACAAGGAAAATACCAATCGTCTGGACTCAGGTCTTTTTCTGCTATAACTTCTCCCAAACCATAAGCACCCCCATTGACATCTGCCTTAATAATACGATCTAACATCAGCATTTTTTCTGGAGCTAATCGTATCGATTTATTTTTTCCATTAGGGAAATAAGAAATATCTTCAAAACATTTATGGGCATCTCCATTGATAAGATGTCTTAAATCTTCAATATCAAAAGCAGTCTTTTTTGTGGTTAAAAAAGGAATGAAGTTTTTCTTTTCTACCTCTGCCAAAACTTTCTTTTCACTGTCTGTATAAACCACCCCGTTTCCTTTACTCAATTCTTCATCAGTAAAGAAACCAGCAACGCCATTGGTCATTTTTAAAACCATACGGTCTTCTACAAAACACTCGTAGCTAAAGAAAAACAATAAATTACGCCCGTTTCTAACGAATGAATTGATAGAAATATCATAGCGCAAAGTTTGCCCTTCAAAAGGTAAATCGTCGATAAATTCTAAGGTGCAATCCAATAAACGATACACATAATCTCCTTTGTTTTCTAAATCGATTCCCAAATAAGAAATCAACATTAAATCACATTGTCCAGATTCTACAGACACTGCCCAAGGAATTTGTGTGTCGGTTGCATACCCTGAGTTATACGGAATGTCGTATTCGGTTTGCATGGTAGATGGTTTGTATTCGCCGAGTTTAGCATCTAAACCAATAACTCTACTCACCAATAAATAAGGATCCATTGGCAACATCACCCTGCGTTTGTATTGGTCAATAACATTGTATTCTGCGCCAAACACATTGCCGATTTTTCCTTCTGAAAATTCAATTAAATCTTCTTTCGTGTAAATGACGTTCTTATCTTTTAAGTGATTTGGGTCGTTATAATCCTGTAATTTTAAACCGTTTTCTGCAATTTTAACAGTCGTTTTAGGATCCGTTTTTCGTATTGAAGTATCTATCATACTAGCTATTTTTTCTAAGGTATGTTTTGTTGTAATAGGCTGACTAGCCCCTTTGTTTTTTGTTATATTTTGTGATTTCTCTTTTCTTTTTACGGTAGCAAACTGGCGTTGAATATCCTCAGATAATAACACATCATACACAGGACTTCCCCCCGTTTTTACCTTTTTAGTAAAGTGCTTTTTGAGTTGTTTCTGATTGGTATTCGGATATAATAAACTTAAATCAATATCAATTCCGTTAGAAATTAATTGCGCCAAACATTCGTATAGAGACTGAATAGAACTCGTGCCTTTTTTATCAATAGCACAAGCAGCATGTTGCTGTTGGTTCAGCGTATCTTTAAGCCAATTGGTACAGGTGCTATTAGGACCGAGTTCTACGAACGTACTAAATCCTTTTGTTGACATTTTTTTTGCAAAAGCGGGAAAGTCGACTGTTTTATAGCACACTTTTGTGGAATTCTCTGCTATTCTTAACGACTCCATAGGAATTTTTTCACCTGTTAAACTAGAATAAAAGTCAACTTCTGGATGGTTTTCTAATGGGAAATTATGCATTTCGATCAATCCATCGTATTCCTTATTACAGAACTCGTTATGGATAACATTTTGAAAAGGCACTAGTACTGATGCACAATTCAAGGCCTTAATCAACCCTTCACACTGACTTTTATCACCAGAAATTATCAACTCCTTTTCAGAGTTTACAAAAGTGATAAAGACCTTATCAAATTTCGAGATATGGGCTTCTACCTTCTCCCTAGTGTCTAATAAAATCCAGCTTTGCCATCTGGCTTTTGCTTCTTTTGTACTAATATTCCATTCTTCGGCTAATAATTCCAAATCGCCAGAAAATTTGTTTTTAAAAATTGGAGAGTTGCGGAATATTTTTGTCCCCTCACCGGGATTCCAAATGCCAAATGAATACCACATAGAGCTGCATTCCCCCATAGAATAGCCCATAGCTGCTTTCGGCTTTACGCCAAAATATACTCTTAATATGTGCGTGTACAAGGTCGAATAAAGCACCCCAGCAGACATCATAGAAATAGCATCATTCTGAATGTTTGGAGAAGATGTTGCACGGTCTTGCTTCTTAGGAAATAAATAGTCTAAGCCAAAGAACTCTTTAAGGTTTGGAATTTTGTTTTCAAAATCGCTTAAAAGGTTTGGAAAAAACTGAAATAAATCTTGTCCTAATCCCTCATAACTCGTCGAGGAGCCTGGATATACAAATGCTAAATCGCCTTTAGCTGCACTTGGATTTGGACTAAAGAAAGAACCACTAGGGAGTTTGATATCTGTCTTTTTATCAAAGGCTAGCGCTAATTGTTTTTCTATAAACCCGATATCTTGTAGTAGCGATTTCTGACTAGAAGCAACTAGAACAATGCTATATATTGCTTTAGTTTTGGCTGCTTTGTCATAATAGCCCTGTGCTATAAATCCCAAGTCATCAACAAGAATATCTTTGCTAATTAGGCTTAGGTCTTCTCTAAGCTCATTTTGCGTATTTCCTTTTAAAACAAACAGATGCTTTTTTAAGAAATTATCAATTTTAGGGTGTTTAGGATGTGTAACTTCTGATAGTTTTACACGAGAATGTGGACTCAAATTTACGAGTGCCTCTCTCGGGTAATCCGTCTCATTAATCCAAGGTCTTGATTGGCTTGGAAAATAGTAATTACTATTTTTTAGAGCATCGTTTTTTACAGATTTCCAATTTGGAATGCCCGGAATAAATTGATGATATAAACAAAGGGCTGTTTTTACAATAGATGCTAATCCCGCTGCCGCAAACGTATGTCCGATATTCGTTTTTACAGACCCTAATGCAATTTTATGATCCGCTTTTTGCGCTAATAATTGGGCTTGTTCTAAGTCATCTTCTTGCTTAAATCCAGAAGCTACTAATTCTTGTAAGGCGTTATTTTTACCTGTTGACAAATCTCCGATAGCATCAATAGTAGCATAAATAGTGTCTTTTTCTGTTAGCGTTTCATTGGCCTTTAAAACAATAGCCGATGCCCCTTCGCCAATCAACCAACCATAATCGTCTGCATTAAAGGACAAACTTGGTTGTTTATTTTGGTTTACGGTGGCAATCAGATTCCGTAAAAGAACGGCTTCCATACCTCCCGAGAACTCAACTGCTCCCACAACAACAGCATCAACTTCGCCTAAAGACAACATATTCTGAGCGACTTCTAAGGCTCTTGTTGTTCCGTTATTTCCATTGGTAATTGTAAATGAGGGGCCGTTAAAATCCCATAAAGCGGAAATACGACTCGACATAATATTACCAACAAAACTCGTATGCTGACTAGGGGTCTGTACGTTCCCTATCTTGTACAATATATTACGACATTCGCCTAAAAGTGTTGCTTTTTGTGTGTCTTCTAAATCAATTCCGGCACGATCTAATGCTTTATCTAATTGCCACTGGCTGTCCCAACGCGCTAGGTAATGATGTATCGCAAGTTCGGGATTCATCGCAATTAAAACCGCTACGTTTTCCCCTTTTTTTAAGCTTGATTTTTGAATGGCTTGGTCGGCAACCTTTAAGATTAAAGCTTGCTGTGGTTCCATAGTACCAACTTCGTTAGGCTGGATTTTATAGCGCATTAAATCCATGTCAAAATCAGCTATAAAGTTGCCTCTAGGCGGCTTTTTTGTATCTAAACCAAAACTGGATAATAAGTCATTATTTTTTTCAAAACCCTTCCATCTATGAATTGGCATCTCAGAAAAATGCTGGGTTCCTTCAAAAATAGATTGGTAAAAAGCATCTAGATTAACGCAATCACCAAAATGAACTTCCATACTCGTGATGGCCATTTCTTTTAGTGTGACGTCTGTGTGTTTTTTACTTTTTTCTTTATGATGGCTTTCCACAACTAAATGGGCATTGGTACCTCCAAAGCCAAAAGAATTTACCGCTGCTTGCTTATAGTTTGTTTCCCATTTTAAAGGCTCTTCTATGATTTGCTCTTGCGTAAACCAGCCTTTTTTCGATTGAATTGCGGTAGACAAATTAATTCCGGGTGGAATCTTATGATACTCCATAGAAAGTAACACTTTCATTAAACTAGGCATCCCTGCAGCCGTGAGCATATGCCCAATATTTGATTTTACAGAACCTAAACGTAATTTGTCTGGATTGTCCCCAAAGAAAGTTTCGAGTGAATTGATTTCAGTAACGTCACCAAGAGGCGTGCCTGTTGCGTGGCATTCTATATAGGAGGTATTTTCTTTAGAAATAGTTCCGTTATACGCTCTTTCATAAGCCAATGTTTGGCCTTTTGGATTGGGACTTAATAAATATTTACCACCGCCGTCATTAGATAAACCAATTCCTGAAATAACACCGATGATATTATCGCCATCTTTTTCCGCATCTGATAAGCGCTTCATAAGGATCATCCCAGCGCCTTCCGACGATACTAATCCAGCAGAGTCCTTATCTAATGGCGAGTATTTATCATCATGACCTGCATAGGCATGTAAAATTGAAAATCCCATGTGGATAAACAATTGGTCTGACGAGCAAACGGCTCCTGCTAACATCATATCGGCCTTGCCGATTAACAATTCGTCACAAGCCATTTTTATAGCATAGAGCGAAGAAGCACAAGCGGCATCTAAATCGAAATTTGTGCCTTTTAAACCAATTACATTTTTAACCAATTCCGAGACATCACCTTCAAGAGGATTGTTTTTTGGAATTTCATATGCTGTTGCTGGAATTTCAAAACTGTCGTCTTTTAAAAGGGTTTTAATTCCTTTTTCAAGGGTTTTTGTATAAATGGGCGCCATAATTTTATGGGACGATTTTGTTGGAAAAGATAAATTTCCAAAGATGACGCCACAGTGGTCTAAAGCTTCAGTTTTATTCCAGTAACCGCCGTGCATTAAAGCATCTTTGGTTACTTGCAAGCCCCACTGATACATTTGGTCTAAGTCATTTAAGTCTTCAGAGCCGAAGTCTGCGCTGTTAAAATTATAATCACGAATGTAGCCTCCACGTAAGGAATAACAGCGATCTATAGTTCCTTTATCTTTTTTATAGAAGAGTTCGGGGTCGGCACCAAAATCTTCTTTTGTTGCCATACCAGTCAAGTCCTTTTTATCCATAAGGTTATTCCAAAACTCTTGTAACGTTTTAGAGCCAGGAAAAAGAGACGACATGCCAATGATTGCTATTTTTTCTTTCATTCTTTATTGTTGATTGGGGCGTTAAGCATACTACCAGGTTAACCCTTCTGAAATGGTTAATCCAGCTCCTTCTGTGAATAAAAAAACATCTCTATTTTCGTCATATACGGTAATGTCTGCGATCATTTTTGTGGCTGAATTTTCTTGTATTTTCATATGTACATAGAAACTTTTATTTGCAGGAATCTCCCCATAAACCAGTGCTTCTATTGTTTGTAAAGGCAAACTATTAGCGCCGTTATGATACTTTTGCACCCATAGAATCATACCTTGATATTGTATATCTAAGAAAAATGCGTTTAAACTCGTGCTAGGAAACTGCCCTTGTATTTCAAAAGAAACTGCTGGTGCTTTACATTTTAGTAAAACTTGGTCTTTATCTATCGACAAAACTGCTTCTATCCCTTGGTAAAAAGGACCTTGAAATAAAGAACCGTCTTTATAAAAAGTAGCGCCATCTATTTTGTTCTCTTTTATTGTAGGGGTTTGAAATTTAGGTTTATCGCTTCTTTTTCGCGAAAGCGTAATTGTTGAACGGTAATGATTTAAAGGTAGCTTCACCCCTGTACTATACACAGTGACATCACAAACAATATGGTCTGCAGTTTTACTTTGTTCTTTAATTTCTGTGAAATAAACTTCTTTTTCAGTGCCATCAAAAACAATCCCTTTAAACAGTTTTACATGTGCGATACTCGCTAATTTATAATCTGGGAATAGTTTTACACAAGAATCTGCCATCCACGCTGTGGCGTTTACCATTGGTAAAACAGAACTGCCTTGAATAACGTGATCCTTTAAAAACGTATTGTCTTTTAAACTTAAATGTCGTTGAATAGTATAGGTTTTTAAAGGGCCAGAAATATCCGAAATACCTGCAGGTAAAGTGCCTCCAATTATGACTTGGGGTTGGTTGTGATACGCCCCGTTTAATTCTTGAACAAAACGAGCAGCGCCGCCAGGATGGTTGACCAAAGAAACACCTGCTTCTTCAAACATTTTTTGCAACTCAGGACTCACCATACCGCCTTCCCAAGCACCCCAATTAATTGCAGTAACTTTAGTATTAGGATGATTGGTACTAAACAAATGTGCCGCGGTACTTAAAATTTCGTTGGCCATCGCATAATCTGATTGTCCGACATTTCCGTAGAAACCCGCCACTGAAGAAAACATAATTAAATGCCTTAATTCGTTCACGTTTACCATTTTTAAAAGGCTTGTTAAACCATCTAATTTTACCGAAGTCACATCATCAAAAATCTGTTCGGTTTTATCTTGAATGAGCTTATCCGCTAAACGACCAGCACCGTGAATGATTCCAGTAATTTTACCCCATTTTTTTTCAATCTCAAGTAATTCAGGTTTGATGGTTAAATTCGTAACATCACCCGCCACATAAATAGCATCGCCACCATTTGCTTTGATGTGCGCAATAGTTTCTTCAATTTCCTTTTTAGCAACGTATTTATTAAACCTACTGTTTAGACCTTTAATTGAAACTTTTTCTCCACTAGATTTCATCTCCTGCATAATCTCATTTTTAAGGGCTGCAGGGCTGACTCCATTTAACGCATAAGCTGGTAATTCAAAATCTAAAGCAGATCTCCCTAAAAGGATAAATTTAGATTTAAAAGCGATATTCATTTCTTTGATACAGGTCGCGGTAACGCCTCTACCACCACCAGCAACTAAAAAAACGTCTTTATCTGTAACCGTTTGTTGGTAGTCTTCTACAGCACTTAATTCATTAGTTGTAACCTCATAGGTCATCCGTCCATTTTCAGTGATGGCGACATCGACATAGCGCACATCTGCATCGTGTAATTCTAAGAATAAAGCATCCGCAATTTCTTTTGCCGCTAATTCAGGTTTTGCATCGATTGCTCTGCAAAATACTGGAGACCATTCTAGATTCATGCATTTCGTTAATCCTGATAATCCACCAGCTATGATGGACATATTGGAACGTTTGGCCATCCCAAATTTTCCGTCTAAACGAGAAACGGTCATAAAAGCAGTTCGTTGTGTTTTGCTGTTGGCATTTAATGGTGCTTGTAGCTGTTTTGCCAGTAAGAAAGTGGCTTTTAGCAATTCACGCTCCGTATCAAAATGTTGCGTGAAATTAGACCCTGAAAAGGTGAAATGTGGGTGTAAATAAATAAAAGAACCAATGTCATTTTTAGCTAAAATTGTATCGATAGCCGTTTTTATATTTTGGTCGTTTATTTCTGAAATAGAAATCCCATTTTTTAGAGTAGGATTCTTTTTAAAAGCGTCAAATTGAATGACAATAACGGTATGGCCTTCGCTTTCTAATTTTGCTTTTACAGCCAAAGTCAAATCGCTTCCTTCGTCTGTAATTACAACAGGTTTTAATGCCGAAATGTCCTGTACTAAAAGATCAACTTTAGGAATAAATTTTAAGCCAATAGATTTCCGAGGCACATTGTAGAATTTGGTAGGCAAGGAGAATTCCTGTTTTGAGGTATTCTCCTTGATTACCGTATTGTTTTGCTCTGCACCTAAGCTAGGCTGAGATTTTTTTTTTTAATAACACCTCCTGCTTTTGCAGAAATGTAATCCACAATCTCTTGTAATGTTCTAAGTTCTGTGAGGTCATTAGGGTTGATGTCAGTTAATTTATCTGATTGCTCAGTAATCGCTCCAAAAATCTCCACACGTTTGATCGAGTCGATCCCTAAATCTGCCTCCATATCCATACTTAGCTCTAACATTTCAACAGGATACCCCGTTTTGTCAGCAACGACGGTTAGCATAAGGTCTAGCATTTCGGAGTTTCCTTCAGTCGGCACGGCTGTTTCGACGATCGGTGTTGCAATAGGATCTGTATTTACAACTGTTTGAGCTACTGGTTCAGTAACAGGTGCAGAAGTAGGGCTAATTCCGGCCTTTGTAGAAATATAATCAACAATTTCTTGTAGCGTCCTTAGTTCTGTTAAGTCGTTAGGGTTGATATCTGTTAGTTTATCTGATTGCTCAGTAATCGCACCAAAAATCTCCACACGTTTGATAGAATCAATTCCTAAATCGGCCTCCATATCCATACTCAATTCTAACATTTCAGCAGGATAGCCTGTTTTGTCCGCAACGACGCTTAACATAAGGTCGAGCATTTCTGAATTCCCTTCCGTAGATACGACGTGTTCAACGACTGGTGTTGCAATAGGTTTGGTGGGTTCATCTGTATGAGCGACTGGAGCAACACTAGGAGCAGCGGTACTTGTAGTAGCGCTAATTCCGGCTTTTGTAGAAATGTAATCCACAATTTCTTGTAGCGTCCTTAGTTCTGTTAAGTCGTTAGGGTTGATGTCTGTTAGTTTATCTGATTGCTCAGTGATCGCTCCAAAAATCTCGACACGCTTGATAGAATCGATTCCTAAATCTGCTTCCATATCCATGCTCAATTCTAACATTTCAGCAGGATAGCCTGTTTTGTCCGCAACGACACTTAACATAAGGTCTAACATTTCTGAATTTCCTTGGGTTGGTGCAGCTGTTTCAACTACTGGTATCGCGGCAGGTATAATGGGTTCAACTATTTGAGCTGAAGGTGTAACTGTAGGAGCTGAAGGACTAGCGGCAGCAGGTGTTTTAATAACAACTGCAGCAGCATTTTCAGGGTTTTGTTCCCCTCCAAAATTGTCTGATAAAAGGGCTAATAATTGCGCCGTTTGTTTGTTTTGTTCCGTCAAAATTGTTTGGAACATATCTAATGTTTTAGATTGGATTTCCTTAATGCCATCAATGGCGCTTTTAATAATCGTTGCCGTCATATCTTCTTCTGTAACTTGGTCTGTACTGATTTTATTTGTAGAGACAGGAACCTCTTTTATCACTTCCTTGATCACTTCTACGGTTCTAATAATTTCTGTAGCGCCGCTCACTTTAAATCCGTTGTTCAAAACGTCATTATACACTTTTTGTGTTGCAGGGCTTACATAATTGTTACCCGCTATTTTCACAGCCATTTTTGATTGTACTAAAGGCGTTGCTACTCGCCGTGCATTACTGTCAATAGCTCCTAATTTACATCCTAGAACTTGTAATTGTATGGCAGCTTCTCTAATTTGTAAGTCACTATTTTTAGTAGATTTCGCATTTGTTGCCACCACAAAATGTTCTTTATCAGCTAAGATGTCTTTTACGAGATTGGTCAAAATAGACTTAGGTCCAAATTCAATAAAAACGCGCGCACCAGCAGCGTACATATTTTCAATTTCAGTTTTAAAATCGACCGTATTTAAAATATGTTGCGCTAAGATATTTTTAATTTCAGGAGTCTCCGTTGGGTAGGCATTTCCTGTCGAATTTGAATACACAGGGATCACTGGGCTTGAGAATTCTATAGCCTGTATACTTTTTTCAAAAGGCTGTTGTGCGTGTCCAACACAGTCCGTATGGAAAGCTGCAGAAACAGGTAATATAACAGAACGGTAGTTTTTAGTATCTAACAGCGTTTTTGCTTTCGTTATACCTTCTGTTGTTCCTCCTAAAACGAGTTGGTTTGAGGCGTTAATATTTGCAATAGAAACCCCCGGAATACTAGCAATTAAAGGCTGAATTTCAGAAGTAGCCGCTTTAACAGCTAACATCATACCAGCATCGCCACTTGCATTTTTACCTGCCATAGCCTTACCACGAGCAATGGCAAGTGTCATATAATCACTTTCGCTGAGTACACCTGATGCACAAAGTGCGGTAAGCTCTCCAAAACTATGTCCGGCCACCATATCACTTACAAGACCCGCATTTTTAAAGACCTTGTAGTATCCTAAACTTATAGCACCTATTGCTGGTTGCGCAAACTCTGTATTCGTAATATTTTTTTCTAAGATGGCTTTATCCTCAGCTGTAAACACAGGTTTTGGATATATTTGAGTTGCTAAATCGTATCCTTTTTTAGCATCAAAAGCAGCAATTGTTTGTTGAAGCGTTTCAAAACTACTCGTCGCCTCTTTTGCCATATTAGCATATTGAGAACCCTGACCAGAGAATAATGAAGCCACTTTTATGCTGCTTGAAATTCCATTTGGTCTAAAGAAAATTTCCTTTGGGTGCGACCAAGCGTCCTTATTATTTTCTAATTGTGTAACTGCAATTTCTAGTTTAGAAATACAATCCTCTAAAGATTCTACGACAAAACCTAAACGCGCTTCGTTTTGTTTTGCAGTACCTTGCTTAGAACTTTCTTTTAAGTTATAAAATGCCGTCGTTGCTTCCTTCGAATTCAACCCAACAATTGTGTTTTTCAAATGCGTTAATAAATCATTAGCGTCAGTGGCTTTTAAGTAAATACTGTGAAATGTTTGATGTATTCTATCTGTAAAGGACGTTTTGTTTTCATATTCTTCCATCGCAAAATGCACGTTCACACCACCAAATCCAAAAGCAGATATCCCAGCTCTACGCGGCACACCGTTTTTAAACCAAGGTCTGGTTTCTGCATTGACATAAAAAGGGGAATTTTCAATCCCAAATTTTTCATGAGGCTTGGTCACGTTTATTGTACCTGGCAACACTTTATGATATAAAGCTAAAGCCGCTTTTATCATTCCAGCAGCACCTGCAGCCGATTTTGTATGCCCTATTTGTGATTTTACAGAACCAATGGCAATATGATTTTTTGTCGTGTCACTTTTGCCAAAAACCATAGACATTGACTCAAACTCGGCAGCATCTCCGGCTCCTGTTGCAGTGCCGTGACCTTCAATTAATTTTACCGTAGAAGCATCGTAGCCTGCCTCGTCATAAGCACGTTGCATCGCCAAAGCCTGACCGTGAGGACGTGGCGCATAAACCGATTTATAACGGCCATCACTAGAAGAACCTACTCCAGTAAGTAAACCGTAAATTCGATCCCCATCACGTTCTGCATCTTCTAATCTTTTTAAGACTAACATTCCAATTCCTTCTCCAATCAACATGCCGTCAGAGTCGGTATCAAAAGGACGAATACTTCCTTTTTGAGAAAACGCCGGAGTTTTTGAGAAGGACATATACATAAAAGGAGAGTTATCTGTATCGACACCTCCTGTGAGCATCATGTCACATCGTCCTTCAATCAATTCTGAGACTGCCATTTTAATAGCAGAAAGTGAGGCCGCACAGGCCGCATCCACAACAGAGTTAATGCCTCCTAAGTCAAAACGATTTGTAATTCGACCAGAGATGACATTCCCTAACATACCAGGAAAGGAATTTTCATTCCATCCAATATATGCTTTCTTCATTTTTTCTATAATATGTGGAATATCAGCATCGCTGATGCCACTACTTTTTAGGGCTTTTTCCCAAATAGGAGCTTGTAATCTTGAGGTCAGCGGCGTAATTAGTTTTTGACCACCACCAACACCTAAAATCACGCCAGTTTTTTCTTTTAAAAGCGCTGTAAACTTGGCCGATTCCCTACCATAACCAGCATCTTCAAATGCATCTCTAGCCCCTATTAAGGACAATAATTGAGACACATCCGTAACTTCTAAAATATTGGGGGGTAAACCAAATTCCATTGGATTAAAGTCAACATCAGGAATAAACCCTCCTTTTTTACAATAGGTTTTATCTGCTGTTGTAGGGTCAGCATCGTAATAATCCTCTATTTTCCAACGCGATTCTGGAACATCCACAATACTATCTTTCTGATTGATAATATTATTCCAATATTCTTCTATATTGCTGGCATCAGCAAACATTGCAGACAGACCAATAATTGCTACTGGTGTTTTTTTAAGTGAACTGTTAATAGTGTCCATAATTTTTAGTCTATTTTCAAGTATAGATGTTTCTGTTTTTCAACTTCTAAAAGCCCTTTTTCGGTACACAATCCTCTTAGATAAACGACCATAATGCCTTCAGTAAGTCTGGATTTAGAGAATTGTAATGACGGAAATACTTTTGAATTGTTACATAATTTCAGCAATGTTTGCACCGTAGACATCGTGACTTCTGGGTCTAAATCTTTTCTGAATAAACCGTCTTTTACGCCCCATTTGGCTAAATATAGCAATTCACGAAAAGCGAATTTTGAATTCTTTTCATACGAGTCTTTTAAGACACTAGGAAAATACTTTAGTATATCTTTATAAAAGTTTGCATTGCTATAATCCGCTCTTTTTAAAATTTGTTGTTGAATGATACCCATCGCTTCAACCGCAGAGCTACAGTTGTTAATAATTTCGTCGTTATTGCTTCTAATACCAGCCAAATATTGTTCTATACAAGCTTGCATTAAATCAGTTTTATCTATAAAGTGATTGTAAATCGTACGTTTAGACGTGCTTAATTCTTTAGTGATGTCAGCAATAGTGACCGCTTTCACACCGTTTTTTAAGTATAATTGAGTGGTTATCTCTATAATATAGTCTTTCGTAATCATATAATTTCCCTACATTTGTTCGAGTGGTAATATTTCCGTACCGTTAGTACCGTAAAGAAATGAATTATAAATTAAATTGTTTTATGTTTTATCATAAATGTTTCTTAATACCGAATAAATGCTAAAAATAAGGATCATTAAGATAGCCAAAAACAACGCTTTTCTCACAAAAGAACTATTATTAAAAAACCTCCCGAAGGGCCTTCAAAAAAGGGCAAAAAGGTATTTAGACGAAGAGAGTTCACTGAGTTATAGTGCTGGGCGCCTGTTGTTAAAAAGAGCATTATTTGAAAACGGACTTCCCGCTTTATTGATAGAAGAAATAAGCTATTCTAAAGAAGGTAAGCCAAGTTTCATAGATCATAATTTTTCAATTTCACATAGTAATGGGTACGTTGTCTTGTTATTTGGTACCGATGCTTCTATTGGTATTGATATTGAGAAAAAGAAGACTATAGATTTAAAATTATTTAGCTATTTATTTACGGCACTGGAGTGGACGTCAATCTTGGATGCTGAAAATTCTTTAGAGCGATTTTATTGGTTTTGGGTTCGTAAAGAAGCGTTGTTAAAAGCTGCTGGCTGTAATTTGAAAGACTTGAAACAATTAGAAGTATTTGAACATTATGGGACGTATAAGGATAAACATTATTATTTTAAATCCTTTAATTTTGATCCTGATTTTAATGGAATAGTCGCGACAGAGACTCAAACTGCTATTGCTGTGGAATTTGTTGAACTAAAGGATTTATTGGAGGAGTAACAATTCCACTTTAAATAAATCAAACCTTTAAAAAGGCCTATCACTAATGTAAAGTTGAAATTATAGTTGTTGCTTCCGACTCCACTTTTTATAAGACTAACTATGGGTTTATCAATTAATTGAGAATTATGTATGTATTGACTTAAAAAACAAGCGATTTTTAGCCAGCCTAATTTCTTAGAGTATCCCAAGGGTTAAAGCCTTGATTTTCCATATAACCTTGTTTTTGCACAATGAGCATCTTTTCCACTCCCTTATCTTTTATAGGAAGAGACCCATAGTCAAAACAGAAGTAATACGTTCCGTTTTTAAATGGAAATATTTGAGTGAATAGCTCAAATTGATACCCTGATTACATTAACACATCTTTTCTAACCGTGCTCTTTCCACTGAGACAGAAATGAGCTAATAAACTTCTATTTATTCTAAGCATGCTATTCGTTTTTTGAATAACGATCTCATGAATGGGTCGATTTTTATTATGATATGTACTTCTACATTGAGTATCACAAAACTTCTTATCTGTTTTACAAATAAGCGCTTTATCACAAGGAGTTAGTAACAGAACGCAATGTGTCATTATCTTATCAAAATCAACATATAAATGCCATTAAGTTTTACTTCGAAAAAGTTCTGGGTGGCGAACGTAAATACTACGAAATTGATCGTCCTAGAAAAGAGAAAAAACTACCAAGCATACTCAGTAAGGAACAAATAAAAAAACTATTAAGCTGTACAACCAATCTAAAGCACAAGTGCATGTTGGCTTTAGTTTATTCATCTGGTTTGCGAAATGGTGAATTGATTAATTTGAAATTAATTGATGTGCATTTTGACAGCAAACAATTGTTTATCCGAGGAGCTAAAGGGAAAAAAGATAGAGTTACATTACTTTCAGATAAAATAATTATAGCCCTAAAACAATACTTGAAAAAATACAATCCCAACGATTATCTTTTTCAAGGAGCAAAAGGTAAAGGATACACACAGAGCAGCTTAAGGAAGGTTTTAAAAAACTCATTAAAAAAAGCTAAATTGCCTCTATCCTATCGGGTTCATGATTTGCGACATAGTTTTGCTACGCATTTATTGGAGCAGGGAGTTAATCTTAGAATAATTCAAGAATTACTTGGACACAATAGCAGTAAGACAACTGAAATTTACACCCATGTATCTAAGACTAATTTTGCTTCCATAAAGAATCCTTTAGACGAAATGACATAGAAATATAGAAGATAATATTTCAAGTTTGAGTGTAAGTTCTGGTAGAACATTAAATGTTATTTTTCACCGAAAAGAATAAACTAATCACAACATTGTATATAGTTAATTAAAACGCACCATATACTAACCGTTACCACCAATTAAATTAGACATTATCAAAATGCACAAAATAGAACTAGCACAAAATTTAAAAATATCTCCTATTGTACACGGTCATTGGAGATTAAATGACTGGAAAATGTCAAAACAAGATTTGTTAGAATTAACTCAACGGGCAATTGAATATGGCATAACAACCTTTGATCATGCAGATATCTATGGTGATTATAGTTGTGAGAAATTATTTGGAGATGCTTTAATAAATAAAAAAGGGCTAAGAAATGATATTCAGATTATAACCAAGTGCGGTATTAAACTAGTTTCAGATAAATTTCCTGATCGAAAGGCCAAATATTATGACTATAGTTCTAATTATATTATATCATCTGTCAATCAATCTTTAATAAATTTAAGAACAGATTATATCGACCTTTTATTGCTTCATCGACCATCTCCTTTTTTTGCTGCTGAAGAAGTTGCTAAAGCATTTTTATATCTGAAAAAAAGCGGAAAAGTCTTACAATTTGGAGTCTCAAATTTCAATCCTAATCAATACGAAATGCTTGATTCCTACCTTGAAGACAAACTTGTTACCAATCAAATTGAAATATCTCCATATTGCTTAGAAAATTTTAAAAATGGCAATTTGGATTTTTTACTAAAGAGAAAGATAAGACCTATGGCATGGTCTCCCTTGGCAGGTGGTGAAATATTGTTTCCAAAGACAGAAAAGGGTCAAGGATTATTAAAATGTATCACGGAAATTGCACGTGAATTGGAGGAAGAAAGTATTGATAAAATTATTTATCAGTGGTTATTGATGCATCCGTCTGGAATTATTCCAGTCATAGGCACTAGTAAAAGTTCGAGATTAAAAAATGCAATTGATGCTTTTGACATTAATTTAAGTTTAGAACAGTGGTTCAAAATTTACATTGCTTCTCAAGGAACAGAAATGCCTTAGAAATATTTATGAAAAATAATAACTGGTGCTAACAAAGTATAAAAATAATAGCCGAAATTATAGTGAATATGAACATTGTAGCCCGCATAAAATTTAGTAGTAACTTGAAAAATTGAGTTTCGAAATCGGCTACTATTCTTATACTAACCGTTAGCAACAATTGAAAATCCTGGTTCGATGAATGTCCTTTTCGTATGTACGATTAATAGAATGCGAAGCTTAACAGCAAATTAACTATTCAAAGATGATCCAAGATTTGAAGTAAGATCAGCTGGTACAGCAAAAGATGGGAAAACAAGAATAAGTAATGAAAATCTTAATTGGGCAGATTACATTCTTGTGATGGAAAGATCACACAGGAATAAGATTAGAGAGGAATTCCAAGATGTATACAATAACAAGCGAATCTTGTGTATGTATATTGAAGACAATTATGATTACATGGATTCATTTTTAATTGAGCTTCTTAAAGGGAAGTTTGAATTTTATGGCGGACGGAGATAGAGCCTCACATGAAAAAATTGAATATCAATTAAATTCCAACGAGTGCAAAATCTATCTTTTGATTAAAAAGGAATTCGAGAATGAATAATCAATATGACCCAGAATATATAAAAGGACTATTCAACAAAATGAGTGGCTCCTATGAAAGAGTTAATTACATTACTTCTTTTGGTTTTTCTCTAAGACGGCGGAAACAATTCCTAAAGCCTTTAAAGGCTTCTCAAGATAACATCTCCGTATTGAATTTGATGACGGGAATGGGCGAAACATGGGATCTGTGAAAAAGTACTATCCCAATTGTCAACTTACGGCACTGGATTTCTCTAAAGGCATGCTAGAACGTGCAACGAAGAAGAACATTGCCCAATTTCAAAACAATATTCAAATCACGAATCAAAATGCTTTGGAAAGTGATTTTCCGTTCAACATTTTGACGTGATTTTATCAGCATTCGGATTAAAGACCTTTAATCAGGGTCAGTTATTTCAACTTTGCAATGAAACGAAAAGGCTACTTAAACCAGGAGGTACATTTTCTTTCATTGAAGTGTCTCAACCAAAGAACATAATTTTGAGAGCTTTCTACAAATTACACCTGAAACATGTTGTACCAATTTGCGGTAGAATACTGCTTGGCAATCCACAAGAATATCGGATGTTATGGAAATATACTGAAGCTTACAAAAACGCGGAATTAACCAAAAGAATATTTGAGGATTCGGGATTGGAAGTTAAATTCGAAAGTTACTTGGGAGGGTGCGCCACTGGTATGAAGAAGTACACATAACATCAGTAACCGTTGCACAGCCCTGAAAATGTGATCACAGGAAATAAATTGAGAATTTACCAAATGCTAACTGATTGATTGTTGGCACAAGTCGTTTCCTGTTTATATTGAAATATGAGTGAATTTTAGAAATTTAGAGTTGGGCAACAGCCACATCACCCACGCTACCGTTTAATTCCTCTAGAGCCTAACGCTTTCGCCGAGGCCTTCCTCTGAGGCTTTTGCATATCGTTGAATTTATCGAAGGTAATGCTTGTGTGAGGGTCACTTCCCGTTCCCAATCAAAGCTTTCGCTTTTCTTCTACTATTTTTAGCCTTGAACGCTATGAGCTAAATCAAAAATATGCTATATTGGATTAGACTTAACTTAATAAAGTTTAAAGTCATTTTTCACTCAAAAAGATCAAATCATGTCAATAAGAAAAGCAAAAGCCACTTGGAATGGTACCTTAAAGGACGGTAAGGGCGAAATGAAATTCAGCAACTATGTTGGACCGTTTACCTTTGCTTCCCGTTTTGAGGAAGGAGATGGAACAAATCCAGAAGAACTGGTTGCAGCTGCTATCGCAGGTTGCTACTCAATGTTTCTATCAGCACTAATTAGCGAAGAAGGACTAAGCTCGCAAAGTATAGAAACGAATGCTAGTGTAACGCTTGGAAAGGACGATATTGGTCCAAACATTACGAGTATTAATTTAGTTTGTAATGTAGATTGTGAAGGATTAACTCAGGAAAAATTTGATGAATTGACATTGGTAGCTAAAGAGAAGTGTCCTATCTCAAGACTGTATGCCGATGGTACAGCTAAAATTGAATTGGATGCTAAATTAGCATGAATCTGAGTTTAAAACTTTTTGCATAACAAAAAATAAGTTGCATTATTCTTCGACAAGCTCAGGACGCAGTTTATTCAGAATAGTAGCCAATTTGACAATTAATTTAAAGTTCATTTCACATATATCAAATCGTATAATCATTTAATAACCAGCTACATAAATCGATAAAAATTCGTGTAATTATTGCTATTATGTAGTATAAAATCAATTAAATTATGGATAACGATAATAGTCACGACATAAGTAAGTGCCCATTTTTGGGTGGAGAACAAAAGGAGAGTGCCGGTGGTGGGACCTCTAACCGAGACTGGTGGCCTAATCAGCTGAAGTTAAATGTCCTACGTCAAAATTCTTCCAAATCTGATCCCATGGGTAAGGCGTTTGACTACGCTAAGGAATTCAAGAGTCTCAACTTAGATGAGATTAAAAAAGACATCTTCGATCTGATGACAACATCGCAAGACTGGTGGCCAGCCGACTACGGTCACTATGGACCGCTCTTTATTCGTATGGCTTGGCACAGCGCTGGAACATACCGTATTGCTGATGGTCGAGGTGGTGGTGGTTCAGGCACTCAACGTTTTGCCCCTCTCAATAGTTGGCCCGATAATGGAAATCTGGACAAGGCCCGTTTGCTATTATGGCCCATCAAAAAGAAATATGGAAGGAAAATATCGTGGGCTGATTTGATGATTCTCTCAGGAAACTGTGCACTAGAGTCTATGGGCTTTGAAACCTTCGGTTTTGGAGGTGGACGTGAGGATGTTTGGGAGCCGGAGCAAGATATCAATTGGGGTTCTGAAACAGAGTGGAAAGGAGACAAACGTTACACAGGTGATCGTGAACTAGAGAGTCCGCTGGGTGCCGTTCAGATGGGGTTAATCTATGTTAATCCAGAAGGTCCAAATGGAAATCCCGACCCCATTGCAGCTGCTCGAGATATAAAAGAAACTTTCGGTCGTATGGCTATGAACGATGAAGAAACTGTCGCGCTTATTGCCGGTGGTCACACATTTGGTAAAACCCATGGCGCAGTCGATCCAGACAAATATGTTGGTCGAGAACCTGCAGCGGCTGGCATTGAAGAACAAGGCCTCGGTTGGAAAAACAGCTACGGCAGTGGAAATGCAGGCGATACGTTTACCAGTGGTCTTGAAGGAACATGGACTACAACGCCAACTAAATGGAGTAATAACTTCTTTGAGCATCTATTCGGCTATGAATGGGAGTTAACAAAGAGTCCAGCTGGTGCTCACCAATGGAAACCAAAAGGTGGTGCAGGCGAAGGAACAGTACCAGATGCTCATGACCCTTCTAAAAGTCATACACCAATTATGTTAACAACTGATATTGCTTTGAAAGAAGACCCTGTCTACGAAAAAATATCAAGGCGTTTCTTTGAGAATCCGGACGAGTTCGCAGATGCTTTCGCTCGTGCATGGTTCAAACTGACACATCGAGATATGGGACCAATCGCTCGCTATCTTGGATCAGAAGTACCGAAAGAAGAGCTGATCTGGCAAGACCCTATCCCAACCGTAACGCATTCATTGATTGATGATCAGGACATTGCTTCACTAAGGAGTCAGATCCTTTCTTCAGGACTGACCGTGTCTCAAATGGTATCTACCGCTTGGGCTTCAGCAGCAACCTTCCGTGGATCAGATAAACGTGGTGGCGCTAACGGTGCACGAATTCAACTCGCACCGCAGAAAGATTGGAAAGTAAACAACCCAGCTGAACTATCAAAAGTTTTAGAAACTCTAAAAGGTATTCACCAAGAATTTAGAAGCGCTCAAACTAACGGTAAGATGGTTTCAATAGCTGACTTAATAGTTTTAAGTGGATGTGTAGGTATTGAGCAGGCAGCCAAGAACGCAGGTCATGATGTGACAGTGCCTTTTACTCCTGGTCGCGCAGACACTTCACAAGAACAAACTGATACAGAATCATTTGATGCCTTGGAGCCAACTGCTGACGGGTTCAGAAACTACGTGAAAGCACACCACACTGTATCAGCAGAAGAATTGTTAGTTGACAGAGCGCACCTTTTAACGCTTTCTCCACCTGAGATGACTGTTTTAATTGGAGGTATGCGTGTTCTAAATACGAACTTCGATAAGTCCAATTATGGTGTCTTCACCACCAACTCGGAAGCGCTGACCAATGACTTCTTCGTTAACCTTCTTGATTTTGGGACAACTTGGAAGGCGACTTCGGAAGATGAATCTGTATTTGAGGGGCGTGATCGTATAACAAGTGATCTAAAGTGGACAGGAACGCGAGCTGATCTCATCTTCGGTTCAAACTCGGAGCTACGCGCTATTGCTGAAGTTTACGCATGTGAGGATTCTCAAGAGCAGTTCTTACTAGATTTTGTGGCTGCGTGGTCAAAAGTAATGAACCTCGACCGTTTCGATTTGACCTAACTGCGACACATTCGGATAAAATAGTTTGTCTAGTCCTAAAACCTGTAACGGTTATTTAGGACTAGACAATTCCATTGTTTATTAAACACTCATCAGTCTGACAATTGTTTTAGGCCCGATAGCAATCAGGCTAAATCTGTCATTCTATTATTTGTCCTTTTGAATAGTTAATCATATCCAATAGCATATCAACAATATTTTCTGAATTCGTTTTTTTTAACTTTTTATACATGCAGAACATAACCATTCCAGTTTCAACTCTGTAGGTGAAAATGCCAATACTGCGATTACCAGGTTGTGCTATTATCTTTATTTGATTAAATGTTGTTCCCATACCATCACTATATGCACAGTTCATCTTCCAAGAAATGTTCTCATGGTCATCAGAGAATTTAGTTAACAAATTAAAAATAGTTCTTTTGTCTTTCATTGCTATTGAAAATTTAATCTCTCGGCTCAAACATACAAGCCTTGAACGTTATATACAATGTGCTTCATATTCGATATTATTCTGTAATATACTCGTTTTGAACGCTGATTCAAACTCTTTCCATACTTCTTTACACCTCCGGATTGCCGATACAAACAGCGTATTCATTTTCATATAAGAACCATGCTAAGGCTTCGTGATAAACGCCTGTTGCTTCCATAACAATTGATAAATCAACTCCTATTGCCAGAATAGTTTCTAGCCATTTAACCAACTCGTTGAAGCCTTACTTGTCATTTGAAACATACCGTTCGGGTATAAATGATTTACTCGTATAAATGTTTAAATTCAAATTGCAAAACACAAGTAAAAAAAATAAATGGAGTAGGTTATTTCATGGCAGAGGATTGGAGATTGCAGGTATATAATGCAATGAATACTAATGGGCCAAGATTTCAAGCCTATGCAAGAGGAGAAAATACTTCCCATCTTGATATACCTACTCAAAATTCTGAATTGGTTCAATATAACCTTGATAATTCAAAAGCTTTTTTTGATGTTTACATAAGAGGAGAAAATAGAATATCTGAAATCGGAAATTTATCTCTGCCACAAGAAAATATAATTGATTTTCAATCAAAAGGACTATAAATAACTACACACAACAAGGTGTATAGTGCATACCCTTTGGGATGGCATCGCTTTTTAGCTGGAACGTTCTAAACAATTTAAACTGACGAAAAACAAATGACTTTAAAAGAACAAAATACAGCCTTAATCCTAATTGATATTCAAAAAGGTTTTGATGATGAAGTATATTGGGGAGGAAACAGGAATAATAAAAATGCTGAAGAAAAATCTGCAATAATATTAAGCAAATGGAGAGAATTCAATCTTCCCATTTTTCATATTGTTCATAGTTCAGATAATCCGAGTTCAAGATTACACGAATCACATCCTGGATTTGAAATAAAGAATGAAGTAAAACCAATAGATGGAGAACCTGTAATTAAAAAAAATGTAAATAGTGCTTTTATCGGAACTGACTTAAAAGAAAGATTAGACAATCAAAAAATAAAGAAGGTCGTGATTATTGGATTAACTACAAATCATTGTGTCTCAACTACAACAAGAATGGCTGGGAATTTTGGATTTGACACTTTGCTAATATCTGACGCTACTGCAACATTTGACAGAAATGGAATAAATGGAGAAAAATTCTCATCTGAAATTATTCACCAAACGACTTTGGCTAATCTGAATAATGAATTTGCTCAAGTGATTGATACTGAAAAACTACTTGAATTAATATAAAAACTGTTTACAACAACGTGTATGAATTAATACTATATTTAAAAAAAATTAAAAAGACTAACAACTAAGTATATTTTGTATCTGGCGGAAAACTCTTCGGTTTTCTCACCGCACAAATCATACACAAACACGTTGTGCGTCATGAACAGATCATCAGAAGTGAAATCGAATCACTAAATGCAGGAGCAAAGAAATACTACACTTAAGCAAGGCTTGGAGAAGTTCTATAAAGAACACAAGAGTCATCTAAACCATAACAAAGAAGGAATTCCTAGTGAAGTTAAATCTTTCTTTAAGTCACACGATATAGCTCACGTACTATTTGGTTGTGATGTATCACTTTTCGGTGAAGGCTCGGTAAAATTATGGACGATTTTCGGCACGACTTTGGGGTTTTGGAATCATATCAGAGGTTATAAAGAAGCCAATGCTTTTGAACTATCCAGAAATTTTAGCCTCCCACATTTTGTAAGTAATATATTTAAGCTCTTATTATCTGCCCCTGTACTAATCATAAGAGCAAGGAGTATGTATAAACCATGGCCTTGGTCAGAGTTCGAATCCTATTTGGATACTTCTATTTCTGAAATAAGAAAAGAATTTAACATTCATATATTATAAAAAAAACGAACGCACAACAATGTATAAACGTTAGTAAATATTGACATGAAAATTGTTTTAGCAGTAATCTTTAGATTCCTATTGAGATTTAAATTCTTTAAAAAAAGATATTATGTAATTTCACATCAGGAATAATGAGTACGGTGATAAAATAGAGAAACTAATAACAAACATTTAACAGATAACATCATGGGAAAAGGTAAAGACACAAAGAAAAACGTTAAAAAAGAAGCAACTAAAACTCCAAAAGAAAAAAAAGCAGAAAAGAGGCTAAAAAAAGCTAAGAAAGGTTAATTTTTTTCTGGAAAAACTAAGCACAACAATAGCTAAAATACATGCCCATCCAACCTAACCGTTGTATGTCATTTTAGCCGCACCTTTGTGCTTCATGCAAAAAATAAAAATTTTATAGTAATTGTTCTTCTAATTTTATGACCTTGTTTAAATAATGTAAATATGCTACATACTATAGAAAACGAAAAGCTGATTTGTACCATCGAATCTAATGGAGCAGAGATACGTTCTTTAAAAAATAAGGCAACTGGAGAAGAGTACATTTGGCAAATAGACAAGTCAATATGGGGAAGTAGTTCACCAGTATTGTTCCCAGCTATTGGGAAAATTAAAGAGGATAAAGTTGTTTTTAATGGGAAAGAATATGCAATGCCTAAGCACGGAATTATTCGAAACAATAATCTGCTTAGTTTCGAACAACATGAAATTTCTAAGTGTACTTTTATTCTTACAAGTTCCGAGAAAACACTAAAACAATATCCATTCAAATTTTCATTCTCGGTAGAGTTCACCCTTATTGAGAAGCGTTTAATTATGACCTATAAAGTTGAAAATCGAGACACCGTCCCTATGCAATTCGCTTGTGGTGGACATACAGCTTATGCATGTCCTTTAAGTGAACACATAAAGTTATCGGATTATGTTATTGAATTCCCCACTCAATTTAGCCTTAAGGCCAGCACATTAGGGGCATCTGGATTACTATCGCATCACAAACGTGAAATTGAAAGCCATAAAGAGATCCTTGCGCTTTCGGATACACTATTCAATGAAGATGCTTTGATATTCCCTGACATAGAATGCGATTGGATTCGACTACGTAAAAAGAATGAGAAAAAAGGAATCGTAGTTCGATTTACAGACTATCCTCATCTTGCATTGTGGTCTAAACCATTTGCCGATTATGTGTGTATAGAACCTTGGCTCGGACTTCCTGATCTGGAGGATGAATCTATCGATTTAACGCAAAAAACAACTTATAAGACTATTGAGCCTGACACTAAATTCTCAATCGCTATTGAAACAGAAATTGAGTAATACTGTAAATCGGATAGCAAATGGATGTCTTGAACGTATTAATACTATTTTAAATTTTAAAAAGAAAACTGCTAATGCAGCACCTTGAAGTTATACATGAAAACAACGATTATATAGCCGTAAACAAAATGGCTGGACTTATAAGTGAAAAAAGCCCTTACGAGGACAACACTGTTGAGGGTCAAGTTCTTCATCACCTTTTAAAAAGTAAGCGAAAGCCCTATATTGGAATAATACATAGATTAGATCGTGTAACCAGTGGGGTGCTAATTTTTGCCAAGAAAAAAAGCATTCTTGTGGAATTCAATGCGCTGTTTAGTAGCCGTAAAGTTCAAAAAACTTACTATGCTATTGTTAAAAGTAAGCCACCGAAGAACAAGGAAACCTTAATTAATTTTCTCGTAAAAAACAAGCTAGAAAAAAGAGCCGATATAGTCCAATCGAAATCAAAAGACTCTACAGAATGTATTCTTTCCTATCAAGTTGTAGGCAAAAACGGTTTTGGTTATCTTTTAGAAATAAAACCAAAAACGGGTCGTTTTCATCAAATACGAGCCCAATTAGCACATATAGGTCTCCCTATTATTGGAGATGAAAAATATGGTTCAGATCAAAAATACTTGCCTCTATCTATTTGCCTTCATGCAAGGGAATTAAGCTATCAAGTTTCTGGCTCTAATGAGTTCAAAACCTTTGAAGCACCTTTGCCAAAAAACGATTTTTGGACATTTAAATCAATCTAAACGTTGCGGCTAAAACAGGGGTATTAAATACTTTATAATGATACTCCGCAAAAAAGCTATTTCTAATGGCTGAGAAAATTAAAGCTTTCAGGAAAAGAAGATTGAAACGAAAACAAAAAAAAAACACTCTCACGAGTGCTTTTTTTATTGTTTTATACTATTCCCATTCAATAGTTGCTGGCGGCTTAGAGCTAATGTCGTAGACAACTCTATTTACACCTTTCACCTTATTGATGATGTCGTTAGAAACTTTTGCTAGGAACTCATAGGGTAAGTGAACCCAGTCGGCAGTCATACCGTCAACAGATTCCACAGCTCTAAGTGCCACTACTTTTTCGTAGGTACGCTCATCGCCCATTACACCAACCGATTGTACTGGAAGCAACATTGCTCCTGCTTGCCAAACGCTGTCGTATAAACCGTGATCTTTTAATCCTTGAATAAACACGTGATCTACCTCTTGTAGGATAGCCACTTTTTCTGGAGTAATATCTCCTAAAATACGAATTGCCAAACCTGGTCCTGGGAAAGGATGACGACCTAATAAATCGTGCGACAAGCCCATAGACTTCCCTACTCTACGTACTTCATCTTTAAACAAAGTGTTTAGGGGTTCGACAATTTTCAATTTCATATAATCTGGCAAACCACCCACATTGTGGTGTGATTTAATCGTAGCCGAAGGTCCACCCGTTACCGAAACAGATTCGATAACGTCTGGGTAAATAGTTCCTTGAGCTAACCATACCACATCTTGAATTTTATGCGACTCATCATCGAATACATCGATGAAAGCTTTACCTATAGCTTTACGCTTTTTCTCTGGGTCAGATAAACCAGCTAAATCCTTATAAAAACGGTCTTTAGCGTCTACTCCAGTTACGTTTAAGCCCATACCTTCGTATTGCTTTAAAACACTTGTAAACTCATCTTTACGCAGTAAACCATTGTCAACAAACACACAGTGTAAGTTTTCGCCAATAGCTTTATGTAATAAAACTGCTGTAACTGTAGAATCAACTCCACCCGATAAACCAAGAACGACTTTATCGTTTCCTAATTTCTCTTTCAATGAAGCTACCGTAGTTTCAACAAATGAATCAGGAGTCCAGTCTTGAACACATCCACAAATATCAACCAAGAAATTCTTTAGTAAAGTAGCACCATCCGTAGAGTGGTATACTTCTGGGTGAAACTGTAGGGCATAGGTGCTTTCGTTTTCAATAGAGTAACCCGCACACTCTACATCGTGCGTAGAAGCGATTATATTATATCCTTCAGGAAGTGTAGAAATCGTATCACCATGACTCATCCACACTTGAGACCCGTTAGGAACTCCTTTCATTAAGGGATGTGCATCGTCAACAAAAGATAAATTCGCACGACCGTACTCACGGATTTTTGAAGGCAATACTTCGCCACCAAATTTATGAGCCAAATGCTGTGCTCCGTAACATACTCCCAACAGTGGTAATTTACCTTTGATACCTTCCAAATTTGGAATAGGCGCATTTTCATCGCGAACAGAAAATGGAGAACCTGAAAGGATTACACCTTTTAAATTGTCGGTCAATTCAGGAATCTTATTGTAAGGATAAATCTCACAATAGATGTTCAATTCTCTCACTCTACGCGCAATTAACTGCGTGTACTGAGAGCCAAAGTCGAGGATTAATATCTTTTCTTGCATGGCTGCAAAATTACTATGCTTTTATGGATTGGACAAGAATATTATTCGTCAATAAACAGCGTGAATTTTTGTTCCAGAGGATTCAATTCCTTTTTCAAAAGTTCGATAAATTCATCACCGTATTTCAGGTAAAAAGGAATGATATTATCGAAACGCTCTTGAAGGCTATTATTGGGAAATAACTTGTTTTTTAGTTGGGAAATCTGTGAAAGTGAAATTTGATGCTTTTGCTTCTCAGCTTTGCGCAATTTCTGTTCTATCTTTTTTAAGACTTTAATCTGCTTCTGCTTTTCCGCCTGAACACTAACCTGTAAACCTTTATCGGTGGTTTTAGAAGCAATGGCATCAAATAAGACGTCCAACTGTGCTAATTCGCTCTCAATGCTCAAATCAAGCTCCGTATTCAATTTCAAATAGCTTTTGTGCAAGTCATCTTCTTTATCGAAGAAATCACTAATGCTAAAACCAAGTTTATCAATTTTCTCTGAAGGTTTACAATCAACGATGAGTGCTGAATTGCGCAAGATTAAGATTGGAAACACAATACCATTGGCTTCAAAAGTAGATTTCAACTGCATCCAATAATTCACTTCGGCGCCACCGCCTATCATTGCTAAATTTGGAAGCAACAATTCCTTATACAAAGGGCGTAACAGCACATTCGGACTAAAGCGCTCTGGATGATTTTCTATCTCTGTTTCTAAGTCGTCTTTGGAGAATTTCAAATCAGTACCTAAAACAATAAAATGAGAAGCTTCTTGCTCTATTCTATTTCTTGATCCTTTTTGGAGATAGAAGAAATTAATTGGACGAACAAAGGCTTGAACTTTACCTAAGCCTTTGTTGCTTGCGTCAATTAAAGATTGATTGGATTGCTCTAGAATATCCTTCTTGATTAAGGAAATGGCCTCTTGCTTTAATCGTGTGTCATCAGCATCTAAAATCAGCAAACCGTATTTTGCAAAAAGAGCGTTCACCAAATAGCGTGTAGCAGTCGCTAAATCTTTATGCTCTAAATAAGCTTCAGAGAACAAGCTATAAAGTTCGTCGGCTTCTTTAGAATCTCCCAGAATAGGTTTTAACTCTTCGAAAATAGATTTCAAAGTTTCAGTAGGAATAGCTCCAACCCCCCCTTTTTGTTCTTGTTTCCACTCGAGTTTTTTTCCGAACAAATTCACGTGATTCACCTCCTCGAAATCGTGATCTTCGGTAGCCATCCAATAAATAGGCACAAAATTGAATTCGGGATATTCCGACTTCAAAGTTTCCGCCAAATTGATGGTGCTAATAATTTTATAGATGAAATAGAGCGGCCCAGTGAACAAACACAATTGATGACCTGTAGCCACTGTAAAAGTGTTTTCCTGTGATAAAGATGTGATATGATCCTTTACAAGTGCTGTAGTCTCAATTTCTTGATATTGCCCTTGCAAAACCTCAACAAGCACCTTTCGGTTAATCGACTGCTTTTGTTTCTCTTGAATTTGAGCTTTGAAATTTCCAAGCTTAGCATATCTATTATAGTAAGGCCCTAAACGCTCATCAGCAGAAAGATAATCGACAATAAAGGTCGAAAAATACTTCGTTTGATGATATGGAACTTTCTCTATTCTCATACTACAGGCTCAGCATACAAATCGTAATCGCCCGCCTCGTAAACTTTTACTTGAACAAAACCTCCTTGACGAACGAAATGCTTCGTTGCATCAATCAATACTTCGTTATCCACATCTGGTGAATCGAACTCGGTACGACCAATAAAGAAGTTACCTTCCTTGCGATCGATTAATACTTTAAACTCCTTACCTACTTTAGCGCTATTCAAAGTCATAGACACTTCTTGTTGAATAGCCATGATTTCTTCAGCTCTAGCAGCTTTCACCTCAGCAGGAACATCATCTTCTAAATCGTGAGCAGTAGTATTTTCTTCGTGAGAATATGTGAACACACCTAATCTATCGAATTTGGTATCTCTCACCCAATTCTTAAGAATCTCAAAATCTTCTTCAGTCTCTCCAGGATACCCGACAATTAATGAAGTACGAATAGCCATATTAGGCACTTTCGTTCTGAAATCTCTCAATAAGGCATTGGTCTTCTCGAAAGTAGTACCACGTTTCATCGACTTCAATACTGGGTCAGAAATGTGTTGCAGAGGAATATCGATATAGTTACACACCTTTTCCTCATCGCGAATTACATCTAATACATCCTGCGGGAATCCTGTAGGAAATGCATAGTGTAAACGAATCCAATCGATACCATCAACATCTTTAAGAGCCAATAGTAAATCAGCTAAACGACGTTTCTTGTAGATATCTAATCCGTAATAGGTTAAATCTTGAGCGATAAGAATCAACTCTTTCACTCCATTCTTTGCCAAGTGTTTAGCTTCAGTCACCAAATCTTCAATCGATTTAGAGAGATGCTTACCACGCATTAGTGGAATGGCACAGAAAGAACAAGGACGGTCGCAACCCTCAGAAATCTTTAGGTATGCATAGTGCTTTGGAGTAGTCGTTACACGCTCTCCAATTAATTCGTGCTTATAATCAGCACCTAAAGCTTTTAGAAGCTTAGGCAAATCTGTAGTACCAAAATATTGATCTACATCAGGAATTTCTTTTTCTAAATCTGGCTTATAACGCTCAGAAAGACAACCGGTAACAAAAACCTTCTCTACAGAACCTTCTTGCTTGCGTTTCACATAATCCAAAATGGTGTTTACCGACTCTTCTTTGGCATTGTCGATAAATCCACAAGTATTAATAACAACGATGTTATTCTCCTCGGATTCCGATTCGTGCTCCACCTCCATGTCATTGGCCTTCAACTGCCCCATCAATACTTCAGAATCGTAAACATTCTTAGAACAACCTAGAGTTACTACGTTGATTTTGTTTTTCTTGTGTGACTTTGTGCGCATACGCTTGTGTATTCAGGAGTCAGAGGATAGAATGCTAATGATTGTTTTATTTCATCGATTTAGCATAAGAGAAAAGTATTTTACTCAGCTCTTCAATCTTACTTCTCAAATCTTGACTTACCTCGTTTGTTGTGTATTTTAAATCTTTAGCTAAAATGATGTAATAACGACATTCTTCTAAAGATGCTTGTGCAATGTTCATGAAGCGAAGCTTGTCAGCTGCACCGGCCCGTTTATAGCCTTCTGCAATGTTAGCAGCAATCGAAACTGCGGCTCTACGATATTGCGAAGTTAAACCATAAATTTCAGACTTAGGAAATTATGAGGATACTGAGTACACTTAATACAAATTGATGTGCTTTTTGCCAGACAATTAAGTCTTCATAACTTTTACTCTTCTCCATAATATTCCTAAATCTATACTATTAATTGAATCCTTTTACTGGCTCCTGACTTCTTATCTACTTAAAAAGAGAATCCACGAACTCAACTTTATTAAAGACTTGTAAGTCTTCGATCCCTTCACCCACTCCAATATATTTTACTGGAATTTTGAATTGATCTGAAATACCAATAACAACACCACCTTTAGCAGTACCATCTAGTTTGGTTAAGGCAAGAGCATTTACTTCAGTTGCCAAGGTAAATTGCTTGGCTTGCTCAATAGCATTCTGACCAGTAGAGGCGTCAAGAACTAGTAACACTTCATGAGGTGCATCAGGAATAATCTTCTGCATCACCTTACGAACTTTCCCAAGCTCATTCATCAAGTTTACTTTATTGTGCAATCTTCCTGCCGTATCAATAATTACTACGTCAGCACCTTGATTAGCTGCAGACTGAAGCGTATCGTAAGCTACAGAAGCTGGGTCAGAACCCATCTTTTGCTTAATGATTGGCACATCAACTCTTTGAGACCAGATTTCCAATTGTTCAATAGCGGCAGCACGAAAAGTATCAGCAGCACCTAAAACAACTTTCAATCCTTTTTTCTTCAGCTGATAAGCAAGCTTACCAATAGTAGTTGTCTTTCCAACACCATTTACACCAACCACCATAATTACATATGGTTTTTTATCGGCAGGGATAGAAAAGTCACTGAGGTCTTCAGAATTATTCTCGGCTAAAAGCGCTGAAATCTCTTCTCGAAGGATATTGTTTAACTCAGAAGCACCCAGGAACTTATCGTTTGAAATACGTTCTTCGATGCGTTCGATAATCTTAACCGTAGTTTGAACACCTACATCCGAAGTAATCAATACTTCTTCTAGTTTATCGAGAACCTCTTCGTCGACCTTAGATTTCCCAACAACAACACGAGCAAGCTTTGAAAAAACAGATTCTTTTGTTTTCTCAAGCCCCTTATCCAATTTCTCCTTCTTCTCTTTCGAGAAAAAACTAAAGATACCCATATTCTGAATTTCTGTATATAAAAAAAGCTTCTCTCAAAGATAGAAAGAAGCTTTTACTCACTTAAAAAAGTGTTTTATTTTTTAGCAAGGAAATCTTTTACCTTGTCCTTATTTATGATTTCCTCACGGAAAACATAAGAACCAGTTTTTTCAGACTTCACCATTTTAATCGCCTTAGTAATATCTTTGGCGCCTCTCTTTTGTAAGGATGCTACTACTTTCTTAGCCATAACTCTACTTATTTAATTTCGCGGTGTACCGTCATTTTTTTCAAAACGGGATTGTATTTCTTTAACTCCATACGATCTGGAGTATTCTTCTTGTTCTTAGTAGTAATGTAACGAGAAGCTCCTGGCTGACCAGACTTTCTGTGCTCTGTACATTCCAAGATTACCTGAACTCTATTACCTTTCTTTGCCATCTTAGTTCTTTTTATAAGGATGCAAATTTAAAAACATTTCTCATAGTACACAAGCCCATCTATAATAATCTCATATTTTTTCCACTAGATATAAATGATCTGAAAATTGAATGGATTTACCTAAAAGATTTTCAATGTTGATGATCTGCCATTTAGTGCTCGGATAAAGGCTTTCCCAATTGCCATCACTATTCTTATATTTCATCGACATATTAAAACCTTCCACTTCGGTTCTCCAACGATATTTCAGTTGTAATCCTCCACTTTTGTGTTTCAATTTATATTCAAATTTAGGCGCTTTAGAATAAGCCAAATACTGCTCAAAAATGGGTTTCAAATCCATACCAGCCTTTTCGCATACATAGTCGATGATTTCTACTCCATCACAGTTCTCAAGGGCGAAATCATAAGAAATACCCTTTATGATAGAAAACCATAAGGAATCGTTATCGATGGTATTTCGAATGGAATGTAACATCCAAGATCCCTTATAATACATATCGGTATGGTTCCCCTGATTATTCACATCACGATGCCCTAAAATTGGACTTCTCCCATCAATAAAACCTCTTTGGTAAAGAAGGTATTCTATCATTGAATCGTAACCATAAAGTTGCTCCACAAATAAAGCTTCGGTATAGGTGCAAAAACTCTCGTGAATCCACATATCCGCCAAATCGTTCATACTCACACTATTCCCCCAGTACTCATGTCCCGATTCATGAATCACTATGAAATCGAAATCCATATCCCCTGGATACCTACCCAAATAACCAGGTAAATATTGATTACCATAGGCAATAGCACTCTGATGCTCCATCCCTAAATAAGGCGTTTCAACTAGAGCATAACCATCCTTCCAAAATGGATAAAGACCAAATAAATCTTCGTAGATAGCGAGCATTGGTTTTACTTGCTCAAACTGTTTTCTAGCCTTTTCTTCGTTTCCTGTTAGGATATAATAATCTAATGACAGACTATCAGTATTGCTTACATACACATCTTGCAAATGACTATAATTAGCCACATTCAAAGTCACATTATAAGTATTGATAGGATAGGACACTTTCCAAGTAGAAACCCTTCTACCATCACTAAAAACATCCTCTTCGAGATTCCCATTTCCTACAAACTGAATATTTTCGGGAACCGAACAAGTAATACGCATACTATCGGGTTCATCGGATAGATGGTCTTTACAAGGCCACCAAGCAGAAGCTCCCATTCCTTGACAAGCAACTCCTATCCAAGGCAATCCTTGCTTGTCCTCCTTCCACACAAAACCACCATCCCAAGGAGCGCGTTTGGCTTTTCGGGGGATACCATGATAAAAAACAGTTAATTCATCTTTAAGCCCTTTAACTAAAGGTTTCGGGAACTCCACAAAAAAGGCATTGAATTCGCGAGTCACTTCACAAATATTACCTTGATAAATCACGCTGTCGATTGACATATTCGCAAAAAGGTCCAATTGCATGCGATTTGAACTTTTCAGAACACTAAATGCAATTGTATTAGAACCACTAATAGACTTCTCCTGTATATTGAGCTCTAAATCTAAATGATAATAATGCACGTCAAACCATGAGCGCTCACTTGATAAAGCACCTCTTAAACTATCGGCCCTACTAAAATCTTGTGCTTGAAGGGAGCATAGTCCCAAAAGGAATATAACGATCTGTTTCATAGGGCTAAATATCGCAAAATTGAGCAAAAAAAAAGTTGCTATGCGAACATAACAACTTTAAATATTTTCAGAGAGATGTCTCTTATTTTAACTCCATGCCATTAGCACGAGCTTCTTTCAATACAGAAAAGATTCCTTTTCTGTTAATTGTTTTCAAAGCTGAAGTAGACAATTTTAATGTAATCCATGAGTCTTCTTCTGGTACGAAGAAACGCTTCTTGATAAGGTTAACATTAAATTTTCTTTTCGTTTTCGCATTTGAGTGAGACACATTGTGTCCAACCATTGCTTTCTTTCCTGTAATGCTACAAACTCTAGACATCTCTATAGTAATTAAGTTTTCTTTCTCTTTTCCAAATGGAATGCAAAAATAACCCTTTTATTGAAATCACAAAAACTATTTTATCTTTTTATCTCTAGCTTTTAAATGTTGGAGGAAGTCCAGCAGTAAAGTCGTGGCGCTTCTTTTGATATTTGTCATGCGTTCTTTACCAAATATGTACTTAAAAGACTCTACTCCATCAGCATGAGCAATAGCCATCCAAACAGTGCCCACGGGCTTATCCTCAGTACCTCCCGTAGGCCCAGCAACCCCTGAAGTTGCTAGTGCATAGTCAGATTTTAACAAGTCGCGAGCACCGACTGCCATCTGTCGGATTACTGGTTCACTAACCGCTCCATATTTTTCTAAATCATGCTCAGAAACTCCTAATAGATTAATTTTAACCTCATTGGCATAGGACAATACTGAACCTTTAAAATAATCGGAACTCCCAGAAACCGAGGTGATTAAATGTGCTAAATAACCACCAGTACAACTCTCTGCAGTAGCTACAGTACTATTGCTTTGTCGCAATAAAGCACCAACACATTCTTCCAAACGGTCTTTTTCCTCGCCGTAAATATGATCTGGAATTAAATCATAAAGCTTAGCAATCTCCTTATCTAGGATCTCATTCAAACTCTCACGATTATCGCCTTTGACACTCAAGCGTAAGCGCACCCTATTGGTAGAGGGTAAATAAGCTAACTTCACCTCTTCGGGCAATTGTATTTCCCAGGAATTAATTAAGTCAGCTAAAATAGACTCAGGTATCCCTAAGGTTAAAACCGTTTTATGAAGAAAAACCCCTTGCACAAATCGCTCTTTAAAATCAGGAAGAACCACCGTTTCCATAATAGCCTTCATTTCGTGAGGCACTCCAGGTAGGGCGATAAAATGCTTACCATCTTCCTCAAACCACATACCAGAGGCTGTTCCTACAGGATTATTCAAGACCTTACACTTTGATGGAAGATCGGCTTGCCGCCTGTTTAACTCATTAATTTGGTGGATTCCAAACTGTTTAAAAAGCGCTTCTATGTGTGCTAAAACCTCTGGGTTTCTCTCTAAACGATCCTCAAAATAAGAACATAAAGTCTTTTTAGTGACATCATCGTTAGTAGGCCCCAAGCCACCAGTTATCAGCACGATATCACTCAATTCTCTAGTTCTATCTAATGTTCTCTTGATAGCCAAATCGCTATCCTGAATGGAATAAATTTTATGCACCACTAAGCCTAACTCGTTTAATCGCTGAGCCAACCATGCGGAGTTAGTGTCAACAATTTGACCTATTAATATCTCGTCGCCTATGGTGATTATAGATACGTTCATAAATGTAAAAAGGCCTCAACAAGGAGGGCATTATAATTAAGGTAAATCGTAAATCTCTTCTATGTTTATTACGGAGCGTATACTCATTACTAGCATTTCACTCTTATAGATTAATGATTGTGCTGATGAGCCAATAAAGTTAGTTGTAAAATCGACTTCTTGCTGAGTCATAATCATCTGAAATCATTTTCATTTGTATAATCGATTATCGACTTTGCCAAACCACTTCCCTTTGCCTTAACAAGCTCTGCCGAATTTTCGCCATTCTTTCGGCTTGCTCCAAAGCAACCATCTATTGATCAGAAAAACCTATTGGAACGAAATACTAATGCTTGTTGAATTCATATATGTATATTTTACTACTTTTATTGATGTCTAAAAATAGTAAATAATATGGAAGAATTTCCCTCTTCAGAGTTAATTTTAAATACCGACTTATCTGTTTATCATCTTTATTTAAAGCCAGAGGATATAGCAGACACCATTATTGTTGTTGGTGATCCCGAGCGAGTTTCGATGGTATCCAAACACTTCGACTCTATTGAGCTAATAAAGTCTAACAGGGAATACTTAACACATACAGGTTATCTCGGGAAAAAACGTTTAACAGTCCTCTCAACAGGCATAGGTGTTGATAATATCGATATCGTTTTTAATGAACTCGATGCCTTATGCAATATAGACCTCAAGTCTAGAACGACTAAAAAAGAACATCATAAGCTTCAAATTATACGATTGGGAACCTCTGGTGCACTTTCAGAAAACATCCCATTGAACAGTATATTAATCTCTAAGTACGCAATTGGCATTGATGGGATTCCTTACCACTACCAATTTGACGAGCAACTTTTTGAACAAGAACTATCTGACATTTTCATTAAAGAAACCAATTGGGATTCACGACTCGCAAAGCCCTATGCTGTTTCATGCTCCGAAAAGCTATGGGATTTATTTGTGGAACCAAACATTGAGCCAGGTATCACACTTACCATGAATGGTTTTTACGCCCCACAAGGTAGAGCACTCCGAACTCCGTTAAACAAGCCCTCATTAAGCAGTTCGTATGAAAGGCTTGAATACAAAAAACTAAAGCTTACAAATATGGAGATGGAAACAGCAGGTCTTTATGCCTTTGGAAAGATTTTCAATCATGAAGTTATTAGTTTAAATGCTATTATTGCAAACCGCAAAGAAGGAAGCTTTAGTGAATATCCTTTGCAATGTATCGAAAAAATGATCACATTTGCACTCTCAAAAATAGAGAAATAGAGTTAGGAATAATTTTTGCACAAGACTAAGAAACTTACATACAGAATGTTACGGAAATTATATTTCATAATCATCTTAATGCCCCTCCCTTTCTCGATTATAGCTCAAAATGCTCCAAATTTGGTTCTAACTGATATGGATGGGCAAACACACGATGTGTATAGCTATTTAGAAGATGGGAAAACGGTTATCTTAGATTTCTTTACTACTTGGTGTATACCTTGTAAAGACGCGGCTCCACACATGGAAGAACTATGGAGTACCTATGGGCCAGAAGGTGGTAATTCTCTAATCGTACTATCAATTGAAGTAGCAGAAATACCTGATAATAATCTCACTGCAGTCACTAATGTATGGCCGATTGTAAATCCAGTTATCAATTTAAATGGAATACCTGATGCTTATGAGTCATTTGTGATGGGCTATCCTACCTATGTGGTTGTTTGTGGTGACCAAAGCACAACTACCTCTGTTGGATTTGGCTATCCATATTCAGTTGTAAACTGGCACAGTATGGTGAATACTTGCACTAAAGAAGGTGTTATTAAAGATGCACTACTACTAGAACCAATTATCACTAGATGCGACAACAGCATAAATGTAATTATGGACATCGGAAATGCTGGTAATGTACCGATATATGATTTTACAATTGACACCTACGTGGACTCTAATTTAGTAGATTCCTATATCTGGAATGGTGGTACGATTATGCCCGTTAATAACCCCGCTAATTTCATGAATACTTCCGTTGAATTTAATATTGATGAAGCTGATGGTGACGCCGTTGACTTTGTAATATTCACAGAAGACGATATGAATAGCCTAAACGACAGTTATCAAAGAACTTTTGATGAGGATGTCGTTTCTGTAGAATCAGAAATTACCATTACCATTAATACTGACGACTATCCTTATGAAACATCCTGGAACTTGGTAAATACAATGGGTACTATTGTTGCCCAAGGTGGAGGTAGCACAGAAAGCATCACACTAAGTCTCCAAGACCATACTTGTTACACCTTCACTATAGAAGATAGCTTTGGAGACGGTATTTGCTGTGACTGGGGTGCAGGAAGCTTCACCATAGAAAACCAAGAAACAGTGTTAATTGAAGGTGGGCAATTTGGATATATAGACCGTTATTCGTTCTATACAATGACAGAGTTCGCAATTGATGAATTAAATGGAAACTCACAACTACTTTATTCTGAATACTACAATATCAAAGGACAGCAAATTAAGCGTCCCTTGGAGTTAGGTTTGACTATCCGAAAAGATGTCTACGAAAATGGCCTGGTTAAATACGAAAAGATTATTCAGTAAGATCTTGCACCTTATTTAAAACCCATTGTAATTGCTCTTCGGGGCTCAATTCGCTATTGTCCAACACTAAAGCATCAGCAGTTTTTATTAGAGGAGCCACTTTTCGAGTACTATCTTTATAATCTCTGACTTTAATATTTTCAAGAACTTCCTCAAAGCTAACAGACATGCCTTTTGCGGTTAGTTCATCAAAGCGTCTTTGCGCACGAACTTGCTCCGATGCCGTCATGAATATTTTTAGTTCAGCATCGGGAAATACTACCGAGCCGATATCTCTACCATCCATCACAACGGCCTTTTGTTTACCAAAACCTTGCTGTTGCTGAACTAAAAAAGCACGTACTTCTTCGATAGCACTGACCGTACTCACTAAGTTCGAAACTTCCATATTACGAATCTCATCTTCTACTTTTTCACCATTCAATAACACAAACGACTGACCAAGAACAACTTTTGAGAAACTAATTTTCACATCAACAAGACAAGACTTTATAGCTTCTATATTAATTTTAGAGCTCGAAACATAAGACTTGCGTAGAGCATAGAGCGTTACAGCTCTGTACATAGCCCCCGTATCAACATAGATATAATTCAGTTCCTTGGCTAAAGCCTTAGCCATAGTACTTTTCCCTGTTGACGAATGTCCATCAATGGCTATAATTATTGCGCTCATTTCCTTCTAAAATCGTTGATATTTGTAAGAATAGAAAAACTATGCATCGGCCCTGAAAGATGATAGGCTACGCGTGCATAATTAAAGTGGAACTTTGAAACTTTCATGGTAAATCCCCATGTTAGTCCTATAGATTTTTTCAAACTCTCTAAGATCATCTCTTGTCTCCTGCGGAAGTTATAGCCCACACGAATTTGAAAATTCTGACTAAACAACAACTCAGCACCTACACTTACATGCGATAAGACTTTGTCCTTTACTGACTTGTTAGACTCAACACTTTCTCCCGAAAGAATATCGGTAGTTGAGGTATTGCTATTCACATAATCGAGATTCCATTGCTCGAGATGCGCCCAGGTAATAGACCATCGAAAAGGTGCATGTTCAAATTTATTACTAATACCTAGCATCAGCTCAAAAGGCAATGGTTCTTGGTGCTCATTATAGGTTTTAATTTGAAAGCCCATATTTTTCACCAATACCGAAGCCATCATATTTCTATTATCAAACTTATAAGTAGCCGATAAATCCATTAAGGCTCCTAATGAAGTATACGATTCTAGATGTGAGTATACCGTTTTTAAAGCACCACCAAAATGCCAGGTAGAATCAATATGATAAGCTGAGGAAATATTTAATGCATAGTCGCCGGCAGTAAAAGTTCCGTTTTTATCACCGTATTCATTGGCCTGGGTAAAGTCTCCGTAATCGAAAAAATGCAGTCCTATACTAATATTCTCCAAATACTTATTAGGCATACCATACACCACCGAACCAAAGCGAATTCCAGAATAATAATTCACAAAATTAGTGGATAGCTGATGGTTCATCCCTGCATGGTTTAATGAAGGTAATTGCTGACTTAAATTAACATCGTCATCCCAAACATTCAAAAGGCTATTACCCAATGATGCTATACGTGCAGAGCTAGTTAAATTAAGGAATTCATAAGTATTACTACCTCCTATTTGTGCACTCATATGTAGAGTGAAAAACAATAGAATACTTAAAAGAAAGAATTGTTTCATGCTGGCTAAAATACTAATCTATTCTTGAACGAAGTCAAGCCAATCTGAGTATTTTCCAAAAAGCTTTTTAGCTTTGTTTGCAGAATGAGAAAAAACAAAATCATGAAAAAACTACTCCTAGGCTTATTCATAAGCTTCAGCTTTATCGCCTTTGCTCAACAAGAAGCTCTCAGTCTTGATGATGCAATTTTAAGTCGATGGTCTAAATTCGCCCCAGAAAGACTAAGCAGATTGCAATGGCTTGCCAACAGTAGCAGCTATTGTTATGTGAAGGACAATACACTTCAAATCCAAAATCTAGCAGTTTTAACTAATATCTTAAGCCTCGATAAGCTCAACGCACATTTACCCCAAGACAGCTTAAAGTACTTTCCAAAAATTCATTGGATGGACGAAAACAGCTTTCGTTTTTCTAAAGCAGCGAGTTATTATCGTTACAATATCACTCAAGATAAGCTGACTGAAATTTTAAGCTACGATAGCAAGGCACAAAATGCTGAATTCTCAGATGATGCCATGGCTATAGCCTACACTATCGATAATAATCTCTTCATCCAAGACTCTAATGCTAAAACTCATCAAATAACAAATGATACTGATAAAGCTATTGTAAATGGGCAAGCGGTTCACCGTTTTGAATTTGGAATTTCTAAAGGTACTTTCTGGTCGAATAATGGTGAAAACCTTGCTTTCTACAGAAAAGACGAAAGCATGGTTAGCGATTATCCTTTGGTAAACAACGATGCTCGTATTGCTGAGGCCAATATCATTAAATACCCAATGGCGGGAATGAAAAGCCACCATGTTACTTTGGGGATTTACAATTTAGAATCTGGTGAAACAATATTTGTGAAAACAGGCAAGCCAAAAGAACAATACTTAACAAATATTGCTTGGGGTCCTAAAGACGAATATATCTATATCGCTGTATTAAACAGAGATCAAAATCACATGAAGCTCAATAAATACGATGCGAAAACGGGTGATTTTGTAAAAACTCTTTTCGAAGAAACACACGAAAACTATGTTCAACCCCTATACCCTATGTTGTTTGTGGAGGGTAATGACAATGAATTCCTCTGGAGGTCGGAACGCGATGGCTACGACCATTTTTACCGTTATAATACCAATGGTAAACTCATGAACCGAGTTACTAAAGGGAAATGGGTTGTTAAGGATTTTATCGCTTTTGATGGGAATTCGATCATCATTACGGGAACACATAACAATGGATTGGAAACTCAAGTGTATAGAAGTACGATAAAAGCTTCGCTATCGACTATGATTACCAGCAGCGAAGGGGTTCATAGAGTACAAGCCAATTTTAACGGGCGCTTTTTACTAGACTCCTACAATAGCCTTAATAATCCTGGAACTATTGAGCTGATTGACCATCTCGGAAATTCAATGCGCACGCTATTACAATCGAAAGATCCTTTTGAAAACACAGAACTAGCACAAACAGAGCTTTACCCTATAAAAGCTGAAGATGGAACTGTATTGAACTGTAGAATGATTAAGCCTGCTGATTTCGATGCAAACAAAAAATATCCAGTTTTAGTATATGTGTACAACGGACCTGGAGTGCAATTAATATACAATACAAACCTTGCCGCTGCTTCCCTATGGATGCATTATTTGGCCAATAACCAAGACTATATCGTATTTACTGTTGATGGGAGAGGTTCTGAAAACCGTGGTCGTGAATTTGAGCAAGCCATATTCAGAAATCTAGGAGATGTTGAAATGCGCGATCAAATTCGTGGTGTGGAACATTTAAAATCCCTTGGCTATGTTGACGCTGATAGAATTGCCGTTCATGGATGGAGTTATGGCGGATTTATGACCACCAACCTGTTGTGCTCTTACCCTGGAGTATTTACTTGTGGTGTTGCTGGTGGACCAGTAATCGACTGGAAATTTTACGAGGTAATGTATACGGAGCGTTTTATGGATACTCCTCAAACAAATCCTGAAGGATTCGAAAACGCTAGCTTATTGAATAAAGCTGAGAATTTGGAAGACGAGCTATTAATGATTCACGGAACACAAGACGATGTGGTGGTTTGGCAACACTCCTTGGCATTTGTCCAAAAATGTGTGGAAGCTGGCGTTCAACTTGACTACTTCCCTTATCCAGGGCATCCACATAATGTACGCGGTAAAGACCGTGTTCACTTGATGAGAAAGGTGATTGATTATGTTGTTGATCATAATAAATAGATCTTAGTTGTTAGTTTCTGGTTGTTAACAGAGATGAAACTCAAAAACTATAACTCATTACTTTAAAACTTTAAAAAAAGTGCGCTTCGGCTCACTTTTTTAGCCTGCGTAAATATGCTCTCCCATAACAACTAAACCAAGAACATCTGGATATTTCGGTAGATTGTTACCAATCAAGCCTAACAAGTCAGTATCCCTTTGATTTTTCAACATGTCATCAATAAATTGTTTGATGTCTTGATCTTTGGTGAAGGTTCCCATAAACTCATTCCATGTATGGTCAGAAATAACCAATTTAGTAACAACTGAAATATATACCGCTCCAAACTTACGAGTTTGAAAATAATACTCTCGCTTGTTTTTACCGTCAATCAAATCTTCCATTTTCATGGTATTCAATACTCCGTAGTGATCGTCTTTTTTTGAATAATCAAGTCCGAATGGTAAAAACTGATTGGTGCTTTGTCTTAGTGCGTAAGTAGTAGTCATAATGTATCTGTTTAAATTCTACATTACAAATGAACAATTCGCAATTGACAACTTGTGTCACTGCTGTTTTCTTTAATATTATCTAAAAATTGTATAATTGGATTAATGCACTGTATTAATTTCATCATTGACTCCTTTGAAGAATTATTCCAAAGTCTAGAAATCTTTAGCACACAAATTGCTTTACGATTGGCTAAAGCTAGCTAATCGATCTTTCAACTCGGCTGGCTGAACAATGGTCACCTCATCGGGGAAGGCCAATAAAAATCGAACTAAGTACTCAGACAGGTACACCTTAGCGGCGAATGTATAGTGATCCGTTTTACCTTTTAATAAGGGTTTAGTTTGTGGATAGAACTGGATAAGGTGTGCATAAGCTTTGCGGTGGAGAATTAATTCTACATCGCAGAGCTTTTCTCCTTTATAACCAAAAGCATCTATAGGTTGTACTTCTATCTCCGATGCTAAACACTGGTCTTTATCTAATATCTCCACCTGACCAATACGATTGATATTGAATATACGCGCTTCATCGGGAGCATTCTCCACATCCACTCCTATTACACCCGTATAGTTTGTGGTAAAGGTGATGGGCTCAAAAAGTCGGTTGCTATCACTATTCGAATTAAGCGATGAATAACTCAGTAATTTCACTTGCTTTCCCTCTTTAATGGCATTCGATAATTTCTCAATTTTCAGCCCATTACTAGCATTCAAAATATTCTCACCAATCTGAGCTTGCTCGCTCATCATGTGTAACTTTTTAAATATATGCTCCGTTAAATTATGCGAAGATGACAAAGATTGTAGCGATTGACGGATTAATACCGACTCTTCGGAGTTAAATGTAAACTGATATTCTTCGCCTTCATCGGTGGGGATGAAATATTGATTCTCCATTGTAGCATCAATAATAAAACCCAATTCTTCCAAAAGATTAAAATAACGATAGACCGTACGAGAAGACACCTCCAGCACTTCAGCAATCTGCTGAGGCGTTCTTTTACGCACTCCTTTCAGCAGACTTATCAGCTTAAATATTCGCAGGATTTTTCTTTGTTCGGCCATCTAATAAGAAGAAAAATATAGTTTGTAAATTAGGCTACAAATTAATCAAAATCTATTCTAATGAAAAGGCTTTTTTCAATACTTCTTTGTTGTGTAATATCTCTTAGTGGCTTTGCTCAATCATACTGGCAACAGGAGGCTCATTACCAAATGGATATCGACTTCGATTCAGAAAATCATCAATTTGATGGACAACAAGAATTGACATTCATCAATCACTCACCCGACACTTTAAACAAGCTATACTACCACCTATATTACAATGCCTTCCAACCGGGAAGCATGATGGATGTTCATTCGAGAAGCATTATGGATCCTGATAGACGTGTAGGAGATCGAATTTCACATCTGAAAGAAGATGAAATGGGTATTCAACAAATCCTTTCTTTAAACCACAATGGCGAAGAATTAGAATTTTCTCACGATGGAACTATTTTGGATGTGAACCTAAAAACAGCGATTCTACCTGGTGACACTGCTATCTTAAGCATGAACTTTAAGGCACAAGTGCCTATACAAATCCGTAGAACAGGAAGAAACAATAAGGAAGGTATCGACTATTCTATGTCGCAGTGGTATCCTAAATTATGTGAATACGATGTAGATGGATGGCACAGCAACCCTTATGTAGGACGCGAGTTTTATGGTATTTGGGGTTCTTTTGATATCAACATCACCATGAACTCAAACTACATCATTGCAGGAACGGGGACACTTCAAAATCCCGAAGAAATTGGACACGGTTATTCGAGTACCCTTATCGACCCTATGCCTGAAAATTTAACATGGAATTTCAAAGCGGATAGTGTTCACGATTTTGTGTGGGCGGCCGATCCTGACTATACACACGATATTGTTGTTAACGAGCAAGGTCCAGACTTCCACCTTTTCTACCAGAAAGGAGAAAAAACAAAAGAATGGGCAAATTTAGGCGAGTATATGATCAAGACTTTTGACTATGCCGAAAAGAACTTTGGTGACTACCCTTATACACACTACTCTATCATTCAAGCGGGTGATGGTGGTATGGAATATCCAATGGCTACTTTAATCACAGGACACCGTGGCATAAAGAGTTTGGTTGGTGTATCGGTACACGAAGCTATGCACAGTTGGTATCAAGGGATGTTGGCTACCAACGAAAGTCTTTTCTCATGGATGGACGAAGGCTTTACTTCTTATGCTTCTAACAGAATAGAACATGAGTTATTTCCTGAAGATTTTGCCGATGCACATGCGGGCTCTTATAAAGGCTATAAACGAATTGCTACCAGCAAATACGAAGAACCTCTGTGCACACATGCCGATCACTTTAACACCAATTGGGCTTACGGAACAGCTTCCTACTCCAAAGGGGTTGTAATTGTTGATCAGTTGGCACATATTATCGGACAAGATGCTCTCGACCGTTCTTTGATGCGCTATTATAATGAATGGGCTTTCAAACATCCTAATGCAGATAGATTTGAGCGTATTCTAGAAAAAGAAAGTGGCATGCAACTCGATTGGTATTTTGAATACTTCGAGAATACGACTAAAACCATCGATTACTCTATTGATGAGGTAAGTCAGCTAGAAGAAGCAACTCAAATCCTATTGAAAAAAGGTGAAATGCCGATGCCTATCGAATTAGAAGTGGTGCTTAGAGATGGTACACTCTACCAGTTCTACATTCCTCTAGTAATGATGAGAGCCGAAAAACAAGTAGCCGAGCAGGTGATCATCCTGAACGACTGGCCTTGGACAAATAACTACTACCCTATTTATTTAGATGTAAAGGCGAATGTCATTGCTAGTATTCAACTACACTATACAGGGCGCATTGCCGATGTAGAAGCTTTAAACGATCAGCTTGAAATTCCTGAAGATTGGAAATGGGGGAAATTCAATCTCGGATTGGGAATCAAAGAGAAAAAGAAAAAAGGTAAATTCCAGAAGTTGATTAAGATTAAGAAATAAAAAAAGGCTCCCGAGGGAGCCTTTTTTTATTATTTAATAACAAACAAAAACTATTCTTTAATAAATCCCTTATCAGAAATCTGCTATTTGGATAGAATAGGAATCCCCTCGGCACAAAAGCAAAGTGAGTTAATTATAATCAAAATGTGAGTTTTTTCATGCTAATTTCCTTAAATTAAACAGTCTAGGAATCACAACTGATTTCGAAAAAGTTCCATTCAACAGTTTGTTAAGATGAAAATATTAACAATTCCGGAAACACAAGAATTAGATCGGTTTACCATTGAAAATGAGCCGATAAGCTCTTTCAATCTAATGGAGCGAGCCGCTTTCAATTGTTATCGATGGATTTACAAGCATGTTCCCAACAAAAAAACAATTGCTGTGCTTTGTGGACCTGGCAATAACGGTGGTGATGGGATTGCAATTGCTAGAAGCCTTCTCGACAAGGGATATGCTATTAATTGCTATTTGATACAATTTTCTTCGAATGTTAGTGAAGACAATAAAAAGCAGGCTGAGTTATTCAAAAGAAAGCACCCTTTACAAATTATTCATTCGGAAGAAGACTTCCCTAAAATTCAAGGAGAACTATTAATAGATGCGCTTTTTGGAACAGGTATTTCTAGACCGCTAGCAGGGAACTGGGGAAAGCTCATCATCTTCCTAAATGAGTCCTTTAGCAAATGTATTTCCATTGATAGCCCCTCTGGTTTGTTCTTAGATAAAGATAATAGTAAAACAGACTCCATAATTCAAGCCACCCGAACATTGACTTTCCATAGCCCTAAAAAAGCCATGCTTTTTCCTGAGAACGAAATATATGTAGGCGAGCTTTACACACTCGATATAGGCTTATCAAAACAAGGCTTAAAAAAATTAGACTCAAATGATTTCTATCTAGAAAAACATGATGTCAGTAAAATCCTAAAAAAACGAAAAAAGCACAGCCACAAAGGAGACTATGGACATGCTTTAATCATTGCGGGATCCAAAGGAATGATTGGCGCTAGTATATTAAGTGCAAAGGCATGTTTGCAATCCGGAGTGGGACTACTTACTATTCATTGCCCTAGTGAGGCTAGTGGAATAATCCACAGTTCTATTCCTGAAGCCATGATTCAAGTTGATGAAAATGAGAATTGTATTAGCGCTATTGATATAAATGAGAAACACCAAATTGGGATAGGTCCTGGACTAGGTAAAGATGACTTGACTCAGAAAGCCCTAAGCACATTAATCAAGACACATAACAAAGCAATGGTGATTGACGCGGATGCCTTGAACATCATTTCTGAACATCCAGAATTGATACAACATATCCCTGCGGGAAGTATATTAACACCGCACACAAAGGAAGCACAAAGAATGCTTGGTAAATGTAAGAACTCTTGGGAGCTGTATAAACAGACTCGAAAATTCGCTATCGACTATCGGCTTGTATTTATTCTGAAAGGAGCCTATACACAAATCCATTGCCCTGATGGCACTTGTTATTTCAACAGTACAGGAAATCCGGGTATGGCAACCGCAGGAAGTGGAGATGTATTAACAGGAATTCTTACTAGCCTACTAGCTCAAGGCTATACTTCCGAAGAAGCATCAAAACTAGGGGTTTTTATACACGGTAAAGCGGGCGATATCATGGCCGACAAATTATGCGAAGAATCTTTGACTGCATCAACTATTATTGCGGGAATTCCTTTGGCTTTTAAACATATTAGGAAGTAGGAAATAGGATGTCATGCAGTCGGCAGTCAAAATA